>ENA-UOOI01000047-UOOI01000047.1-fermentation-metagenome-genome-assembly--contig:-NODE-47-length-146706-cov-7.072724_pt1 | contig 146706 bp, 143 predicted proteins | sample MGYA00245779_ERZ724027 | MGnify/ENA primary metagenome ERZ724027 (study PRJEB28704, sample SAMN03018318) | fermentation metagenome | biome: anthropogenic terrestrial biome; feature: soil...
ATGGGGTTTCGTTCTTTCATAATGCGCTTTTCCCATCCTTTTTTATCCTCCTTTATGTAAATATAAATTATATATGAACCGGCTTATTTGTCAGCCTTAATGTTTATACTTTTAAAATGGAGCCCATGACCGGGTTCGAACCGGTGACCTCCGCCTTACCAAGGCGACGCTCTGCCTACTGAGCTACGTGGGCCTGATTTGGATAACTCAATTGTTGATTTTACTATAACATGATGCATATGTCAATATGCAAAATAAATAATCAGCTATCCAGATACTTCTCTAATTTCCGCTTCACTCTCTGCAGGGCATTATCTATGGATTTGACATGTCTGTCCATTGTGGTAGCGATTTCCTGGTATGACCTTCCCTGAAGGTATGAACTCAATACCTCCCACTCCAGATCGCTCAAAATATCGCCCATCTTACACTCAATATTGCTCAGTTCCTCCTGACTGATCACAAGCTCCTCTGGGTCGGAGACCCTCCCCTCGGCTATTATATCCATTAGAGTCCTGTCTGATTCTTCGTCATACAGCGGCTTATTCAATGAAACATATGAATTCAAGGGAATGTGTTTCTGCCTTGTGGCAGTCTTGATCGCGGTGATGATCTGCCTTGTAATGCAAAGCTCTGCAAATGCCCTGAATGAAGAAAGTTTGTCGCCTTTAAAATCTCGTATGGCCTTGTATAATCCTATCATACCCTCCTGAATAATATCTTCACGATCAGCTCCGATAAGAAAATATGAACGCGCCTTGGACTTAACAAAGCTCTTGTACTTATTTATGATGTACTCCAGCGCCTTGTAATTGTCCTGCTGTGCTTCGGCTACAATCGCTTCATCTTCCATCGAATCAAACTCATTGATTTCTTTGGCCTGGGCCCCAGATTTCACATGTACCGCCTCCACCTTTTATTTAAAGGCATCACTTATAATATTTATTATAACTATCGTTCAAAAATGAGTCAAGCATTATTAATATCCCTTCGCATTTTTTCAAGCTTTTCATACACGTCGCCGTCCAAATTGTCGATTATTGAGGAAGATGCTTTTTTCTCATGGGTCTTGATCTCGCCTTCAATTCTTCTATCCGTTTCTTCGACAAGCTTTAAAAGCTCCGGCGCCGACACCCTTATTCCGCCGCCCGCAAGCACGACCTGCTGTTCAGTCCAGTCGGAAGTGGCCACGCGTATGATATTGTTTTCGCTGTTTAAGCGATGCACGAATTTCTCGATATAATGGTCTGCCGATTCGCCCTCCTTGGTATAGACGATTTCCAGCCCGTTCATGAATACATGCTTTTCCATGCTGCCTTTCACATAGAGGGCGTCAAACACTATGATGACCTTTGTACCGACAAAGCCCTGATAATTGGACATTATTTCTATAAGCTTATCTCTTGCCGCCTCCAAGCTGACTTTACTTGAATCGACCAGCCTGGGCCAAGAATTTATCACATTATATCCGTCAACTATCAGATATTCTGCCATTTTCCATATCCCTTTGCCTCATGACCTCGCTTATCGTGATCGCAGCCGCTATACCCGCATTGAGAGAACTGACCCTGCCGTGCATGGGGATGCTTATGGCAAAATCGCAGTTATCCCTGACAAGTTTGGATACCCCCGTTCCCTCGCCCCCTATCACGATTGCCAGCGGTCCGGTAAGGTCTCTTGCGTAGTATGTTTCTCCGTCCATATCGCAGGCTGCCGTCCAAAGCCCCTTGTCCCGCACCGCTTTTATAGTCTGAGATATGTTTGACACCCTCGCTATGCGCTGGTGATAGACTGCGCCGGCGGACACCTTCGAAACGGCTGGCGTGATATTTGCGCTCCTGTGTTTTGGTATGACTATGCCATGCGCGCCCATGACCTCCGAGGTCCTTATGATGGAGCCGAGATTGGCCGGGTCCTGTATACCGTCGAGTATCAATATCAGCGGGTCTTCCTTCCTATGACGGGCATAGTCCAATATACTGTCCAGCCCGACGTATTTTACGGGGGAAACAATGGCTACCACGCCCTGGTGGTTGAGATCTGTAAGCGTATCCAGCTTCCTTTTGTCGGCAATTTCCACAGGGATGCCCTTTTCCCTGGCCTTCCCCATTATTTGTTTTATGGCCTGGCCTTCGCCCTCGGCTATCAATATTTTGTTTATCTCCGCATCCGATCTCATCGCTTCCATGACCGGATTCCTGCCTGCTATTATATCTTCGTTTTTATCCATTAGTCATCAGTCCTTGCTATTCTTCGGATATAAAATACCTTTTGAGCCATGGCTCTTCATCATATGCCAGCTCGGCGAACCTGCCTATCATCTCTTTTATTTCCCATTGTGCTCCCGGAGTCCTCACCCTCTTGTCATATACGTCCAAAAGCGACCGGAGATTCAATGTGGTCACAAAGTTTGTGGCCGCAGCATTGGGAAGGATGAATCTGGCGTCTTCCTTACTTATATTGAGCTCCGAAAGCCTGTCGTAACACTGCTGGATCGATTTGAGCTGATCTAAGAATATCTGTTTCGCTTCCGGGCTGCTCTCGATGGTATGCGGAACCACGGCTTCATAAAGGCCGCCGTTTTTATCCGACCTCTCGGAAACCGACCTCTGCGACTGTACCGAGATGCTGATGCCTATCCTGTGCCTGGTGTACTGCGCCAAAAGGCTTCGGGATACGCCGGCGACGGCATACGTGACATAACAGTGTTCAAGCACGCTGGTATGCCCCGACCTTATGATACCGTCCGCTATCCTCTCCATCTCTTCGAGCGCAGGTTCGTCCCTCCACAGTTCCTGCGGCGTCTTGCTGCTCTTGCACGTCCTCGCAGCCAGCCATATCACCTTTAAAAAGTCGGGGGTTTTGCTTATCAGCTGTATATCCATCCTGTTTCCTCCTTCTATATATTAATATCCTATTTATATTTTTCGGCTTGACGCACTTAATTCAAATATGCTTTTCATTATCTCCTCTATCCTGCCGGTCCTGCCGGTCATATAGAGATAGCCGATGAGAGCCTCCAGCGAGGTCGCGCGTTTGTAGTCCTGCAGGCCGCAGGACTGTGGTTTTGTGTTTATCCTAGCATTTCTGCCTCTTCTTACGACGTCCCTTTCCTCCGCGGTCAATTGCCCGCCGATAGCCTGTAAGAACTGCGACTGAGATACGGCGCTGACATATCCGACCGCTTCCCTGTGCAGTTTATTCACGTCCGTCATTCCAGATAAAATCAAATGCCTGCGCACATATACTTCATACACCGAATCTCCCAGATAAGCCAGCGCCAACGAGGGTATGCTGCGAGCCTCCACATCCGTCATCTTCTCTTCCACCTTACCCCCTGCGGCGTGTCCTCCAATATTATGCCCTTCGCCTTCAGTTCGTCCCTTATATTGTCCGCAGCCGCGTAATCCTTTCTCCGTCTGGCTTGCTGCCTTTCTTCTATCTGCCTTTCTATTTCCTCATCCAGCAGCTCCTTCTTAATATCCAGGCTTATCCCGAGCACTCCCATGAGTTCTGTGACGGCGTCTGCTGCACAGTCTATGGCGGCCTGGCCCGAGCCATCGTCTATCCTTGTGTTTGCGAAGCTCACCATATTGAATATATGCGAAATGGCCTCGGCGGTATTGAAGTCGTCGTCCATAGAGGATATGAAGTTTTGCCTTTGCTCCTCGGCGTACTGCAAAACCTCTTTGTCCCCGGCGCATTCGCCGGCCCGGCCCTTTAATTCCCTCAGTCTGAAAACGCAGTTTTTGATCCTGTCAAGACCGACCTGCGCCTGATCCAGCAGTTCAAAACTGAAATTTATCGGATTCCTGTAATGAGCAGACAGCATAAAAAACCTTACCGTCATGGGATCATACCGGTCCAATATCTCCCTCACGGTAAAGAAGTTCCCCAGGGATTTTGACATCTTTTGATTATCTATATTGAGATAGCCGGCATGCATCCAATAATTCACGAATCTGACCCCGCTCTTCGCCTCGCTCTGCGCTATCTCGTTCTCATGGTGGGGAAATACCAGATCGGGCCCCCCTCCATGGATATCAAAGGGATTTCCAAGATATTTGGACGACATCACCGAACACTCTATATGCCAGCCCGGACGCCCCTGCCCCCATGGGCTCTCCCAGTATGGTTCGCCCGGCTTCGCCAGCTTCCACAGGGCAAAATCCAACGGATTTTTCTTTTGTTCATTCACGTCCACCCGCGCTCCGGATATCAGATCGTCCGTATTCTTCTTGGAAAGCTTCCCGTAATCCTTGAATTTCTCCACGCTGAAGTACACGCCGTCCTGCGTACCGTATGCATAGCCCTTGCCTACCAGATCGGATATAAAGGAGATTATGTCCTCCATCACCCGCGTGGCCCTGGGATAGACGGTGGCGCGCTCTATACCGAGGGCGTCGGCGTCTTTGAAATACTCGCCGATATACCTCTCGCTCACCTCAAATACCGAGGCACCCTCTTCATTGGCCTTCCTTATGATCTTATCGTCTATATCGGTAAAATTTTGAACGAATGTCACATCGTATCCCCTGTATTCAAAATATCTTCTCACCATATCGAACACGACAAAGGACCGCGCGTTGCCTATATGGATATAGTTGTAGACAGTAGGCCCGCATACATACATGCCGACGCAGTCCTTTTTAAGCGGGACAAATTCCTCTTTTGTGCCCGTCATCGTATTGTATATCCTCATACCTATCTCCTTTCATGAACGCACACAATCTTTATTTTCTATTATATCATCTATCTCGTCAATCTTCACCCTCTTTCCTTTCCTTTTCACCGTGCGCCCAGGTATGCCGACCACCGTAGAATCGGGAGGGACCTCCTTGAGCACTACTGCTCCCGCTCCTATCTTAGAATTGTCTCCCACCTTAAAACTGCCCAGAACTTTTGCACCGGCTCCTATAATGACGTTATTGCCTATGGTAGGATGCCTTTTCCCGGTCTCATGGCCGGTGCCTCCTAAGGTAGCTCCGTGATATATGGTGACGTCGTCGCCGATCTCGGCCGTCTCGCCTATGACGACTCCCATGCCGTGATCTATAAAGAGCCTCCTGCCGATCTTGGCGCCGGGATGTATCTCTATTCCTGTAAAAAATCTTCCCCACTGAGAAATAAGTCTTGCCGGCAGATAATGACGATGTATATATAGAAAGTGTGATATCCTGTAAAATATCACCGCATGAAGCCCGGGATAGCATAAAAAGACTTCCGCAAGGCTTCTGGCGGCGGGATCCTTGCTTCGTATATTTCTTGCATCTTCGGTAATAGACGCTAAAAATCCCATAATAACCCTCCTGAAATCAAAAAATCCCATCTCTTTAAGAGACGGGAGTCCGCGGTTCCACTCTTGTTAAGGCATAAATGCACAATGCCTTCACTCAGGGCTGTAACGGAGCCTCCGGCACTACGCTGCTCCAAGGTGCATTTCGGCCTGATAAAGTTGCCCGGGTCCGCTTTCAGCCGGCGGCGTACCCTCTCTTTGAGACTCTATATGCCTACTCAACCTCTTCAACGCATTTAATTCACACTAATTTACTATGAATTATACCAGAGAAAATGAATTAATGCAACATGTTTTTCCCATAAAAAAACTCCGGTAAAAACCGGAGTTGCAAAACTTACTGATTTTGATACATCTATCAATCTGTCTTCGTATTTTGGCGATATGGTCACGCCCTTCGACGTCATATCCCGTACCGCCTGTATCATGGCTTCCCTCACCGGTATGCCGGTGTCTTTGCCGTTCTGCGCTTTGGTAAATGCCGTGTAATTGTCTCCGCCCGTTGCCATAAAGTCGTTGGTAACGACCTTATAGGTCTTATCCATTTCTACAGGCGTCCCGTCCGTAAGAGTCATTTCCAGCACCCTCTCGCCGGCGGATTTTGTGGAATCATATTTAACCGTAAGACCAGCCATCTGTACCCATCCGATATCTGTATTCATAATGCCGTTTTCCAATACCTCTTTTATTTGCTCTCCCGTCATGTCAAAGGTATAGAGGGTATTGTCGAAAGGCATGACCTCGTACATCTTACCCACGGTGATGTCGCCTGCAGGTATGCTGGTCCTGACGCCGCCGCCGTTCTGGAAGGCAATCTGCGCGCCCGATGCGTCTTTCATTATATCTGCCGTCCATTCGCCCAGGAGAGACATATGTCCCTTGTCATGCTCCAGATCCTCTTCAGTCTTTCCTATGACCTCGCTGAGCATGGGCGTCACATCGTCGAGATATCCGTTCAGCATCGCCTCAACGTCTTTATCCGGGGTGATCGTCTGATTATAAAGGTCGCCGTTGACCTTCGCGGTGGATGCGACCACCTTCTTAAGCGGTTGATAGTAATAAAGGGTGATCTCGCCGACCGAGCGTCCGTTATAATACGCCTCGACGACGGGAATATTGTTTATCTTTCCTGAAACCGGCATATGGGTGTGGCCCATGATTATGGCATCCACATTAACTTTCCCGGCCATGTCGGCGCCCTCGCCGGTTATGTTTCCATCCTTATCTTGTTCTCCTCCCGCATGGGCAAGAACAACGACTATGTCCGCTCCTTTGTCTTTCAGCACCTTGGCATACTCGTTGACGACCTCCGCGGGGTCCTTGAACTCATAAGGCGCCACTATATCCGGTTTGGTCTTGTATGCGGTCTCCGGTGTGGTTATGCCTATGATGCCTATCTTGATCCCATCTTTTTCTATGATCGTATACGGCTGCGCCCAGTCCACCGGTTTTCCCGCTGCCTTGTCGTAGATGTTTGCAGCTAAGAACGGGAATTTAGCCGTCTTAATCCAGTCAAGCAGTTTATCCGCTCCCCAGTCAAACTCATGGTTGCCGACAGCCGAGGCATCAAAGCCTATCATATTCATAGCGTCGTTCACCGGTTTGCCATAGAGCAGATTTGACTCGGCGCTGCCCTGATAGTTGTCTCCTGCGCTGAGTATCAAAGTCCTGTCGGGATTGGCCGCTTTTTGGGTTTTCAAATAGGAAGCCAGTTTGGCTATCCCGATGTTCTTTCCGGATTCCCTTAACGAGCCGTGAAAATCATTCACGGTCAGCAGTGTTACCGGTTTGATATTCTTTATAAAATTGTCTATAAGCGATGCCATCTCTCCGCGCGTGATGTCTGACGCGGGATTGATATAGCCGTCGGTGCCCTTGACTATGCCCATTGCGGCTGCACTGCTTATATATCCCTTCGCCCATTCGCTTACCTTTGCCGCATCCTTGAAAGATGCGAGGTTCTTGCCGTCGTCCTTCAGATCCAATGCTTTCATCAGCATGGAGAAAGCCTGTTCTCTGGTAATGCTCATGCTGGTACCAAAGGTAGTGTCGCTTATGCCGTTGGTCACGCCGTTTGCCAGCGCTGCTTCGACGTAGGGAGCCATGTCCTTATCCACATCGGTGAATTTACTGGTCTCCACCGCCGGAAGCTGATAGCCCATGGCCTTTACCAGGGTCTTGACAAATTCTCCTCTGGTGATCTTGTCGTTTACATTGATGGCTACGGAGTTTTTGACGCCAGTATCCATTATTCCCTTATTCGCAAGGTCGACCACATACGGCCTGGCCCAGCTGTTCAGGTCCGCTCCGACGATCTGCCAGTTATTGCTGACCTCGGGGGATACGGTGCCCTTTTCCTTGATGTAGCTTATTATAAGATCTCTTATCTGACCACTGTCTCCCATCTCTTTCTGCGAATCAAAGAGTATCTTGGGGTCTTTTATCCCGGCCTTTTCCATAAATCCGCCGCCGCCGTTGAAGCGGTAATTATTCAGAGCTAAGCTCAGCTTCATATCGTCGGTCACGGGTTTGCCCTTGAACTTGAGATCTACGATCCTCTCACCCACAGGCTTGGATATGTCTATCTTATAGTCCACGCCTTCAAACATATCATAATAGTAATCCGCCGTATTCTTATCGAAACTTACGGTAACGTCTCCCGGCTTGTACTGATTATAATATTTGACCGACCATTCCATGAGGTCCTTCAGCTGTTTGCCCGTAATTTCTATCGTATATAAATAATTTTCAAAGGTATACAGGCCTGATACGTCCCTTATGGTGACGTCGCCCTTTTTGATATTGCCGTTGGCATTGAACATCGCCGCCATGGATACGTCAGCCTTGCCGTAATACATCTGTGCCTTCTGCACTAAGTCAATAAGAGCCGTATCCTTTACCTGTGCCGTGGGTATTCCCTTTATCTCATCCGCGGGCGCAAAATCATCCGTAGCCACGCCGACTTTGGTATCGACATAGGCCAGGGTCTGATCATGATATGGCTTCGCCAGATCAAGTATCTCCTGATCCGCTTCGACTCCCTTTGTGGAGATCAAGCCGCTTGCGATATCGGCCACCTTATATCCTTCAGAGCCCTTCGTAAGCTGAACGTCTATCTTGGATACGTTCTCTCCCCACTTACCGGGTTCGGTTATCGTAACGCCGTTGATGACCTGATTGGGTATATTTACATGTGCGTGTCCCGCTACGATGGCATTGATCTCAGGTACGTTTTCTGCCAGCGCCTTTGCCTGATTCTCGGGTATGATATCGGTAGGCGTCTCCACGCCCGAATGGATGACTGCCAATATAAAGTCGACCTTCTCGTCATCCTTTAGAACCTTTGCCCACTTCGTGCCTTCCTCAACTATGTCGTTAAACTTCAGCCCCTTGTAATTGTCGGGGTTTTCCCATACCGGTATTTCCTTTGTCGTAAGGCCTAAAATACCTACTTTTACGCCGCCCACTTCTTTAATGATATAGGGTTTTACATAGTTGGTCCCGTCTTCCTTGTAGATGTTTGCGGCAAGTACCGGGAACTTTGCATCCGAGATGACCTTGTCTAAGAGACCAAGCCCAAAATTGAACTCATGGTTGCCCAGCGTCATAGAGTCATAGCCCATCTTGTTCATGACGTCGATCATGGGATATGTAAAGTCCGTCTTCCCATTCAAAATCTGGGAATTGTAGTAAGCTACGAGGGGAGTGCCCTGTACCAGGTCGCCGTTATCCACCAGTATGGTATTGGGGTTTTCCGCCCTTTCGCCCTTTACTATGGTGTAAACCTTTGCCAAACCCACATCCGCCGGTTTGGCCTGATCATAGTCCCATGGATAGATGTGTCCGTGGATATCCGATGTGGCTAGTATGGTCAGATGAACGTTTTCCTCTGCCGAAACGTTCGAAACTGCCCCAAAGCTCACCACGGAAATGACCATGGCAAACACCAAAGCGATGCTCAAAAACTTTTTAAGACTCATAAACACACCTCCAAAATTAGATATCTGTTGTCTTACATTTATCTATTTCTATGTCGGTTTCCATTTTCCTGCTAAAAAAAATCCTTTTCAGGATTTTTTTTAATTTACTCTATCAAAGTAGGTAATCAAGAACTGCATCCGAAAAATCAGCACGCATCTTAGAAGCACAGAATAATTTATTCCTCAAGACTTTCTTTGCTCTTAAACCATTAAAAAAAATTCATTGCAAAAATTTTTACAATGGTTTATATAATAAATTAGTTTCTCTTAATATAGAAGCATTTAAAGCTAAGGAGATTAGTTATGAAATTATCACAACTAAACGATGTAGGAAAACAAATTGCCGAATACAGAAGAAAAGTAGGTATGACACAGCAAGAACTTGCATTAAAGTCTGAGCTAAGTGTTCAATTCATCGGATATACCGAAAACGGTCAGCGCAAAATATCACTCGAAACATTGATCAAGATCACCAATGCATTAGACGTAGAATTAACTTCATTCTTCTTGAACTTTGAAACCGGCGATGCTGAATTAAACCAGTTGATCGCGGATATTGAGCATTCTTCTCAAAAAGAATCTTATATTCATATTTTCCAAGAAATTTTAGATACTGCAAATAGCGATTAGTTAATGGCCGAACACTAAATGAAGCTGCTATATAATCCTGAATCTGATTAATGACAAACTCTGGCGCCAACGTGCCAAAGTTATTTTTTCTTTTTCAGCAAACTTATATTGAAAAGGACTTCCATAATCCATTTATATTAAGAAATGAAAAGCCATACAAATTCCTGTGAGGGGCTTGCATAGCTTTTTATCTTCATATAAAAATACTTTTATTTACTTATCCATCATCTTACACAACGAAAGCCGCATTTTTGTAAACATATAAAATCAATAAACCCAAATGAATTAAAATCCGTAAAGTTGTAGCTAATTTGCCGCCTGTCCGTATACATCAACCTGTTCCAATAAGACCGAAGCCAGACAGGCTATCATCTCGCCGCGGCCTATCTCCCCCATGCCTTCGTTGGTCTTGGCCTTTATGCTCATCGCACTCTCGTCCATCTGCAGTATGGCGGCAATATTCTTTCTCATGCCGGGTATATAAGGGTTTAATTTCGGGCTCTCGCACAGTATCACGGTATCAAGATTGACGACCCTGTAGCCGCTGCCGCTTACCAGACGGTATGCATCTTTCAAAAGGGCCAGGCCCGACGCGCCGCGATAGCTCTCATCGGTGTCAGGGTAATGACTGCCGATGTCCCCCAGGGAAGCGGCCCCGAACATCGCGTCGATCACGGCGTGGATCAGCGCATCCGCATCCGAATGGCCCAGCAGGCCCTTATCGCTTTGTATTTCAACTCCTCCGAGTATCAGTTTTCGGCCTTCGATCATCCTATGTGAATCATATCCCAATCCGGTTCTCAACTTATATCTTCACTCCTTATTATAAATTCCGACGTGGTTCGTTTAATACTCTTGTGAACGCTCACGGCCATTTTAGGCGTATCTATAAAGACTTCGGAGGAAGGTACCGCCTCCCTGATCTTGATGCTGTAATCCTTCTTCTCTACATTTAAAGCCATGTACCAGTCAAATTTATCTCCTATGGATATTTTATCCCACTCCAAAAAATCGGCATCTTCACCTATATCCACGCCCTTGGGCAGTACGACGCTTATATAGTTGACCAGCTTTCCCGGCGCATTGCGCAGTTTATAGTTCAGATTGAGGATGCCTGCGATCTGTTCTACACAGTTTTCCATGAGGCCGATGTGCATGCTCTTTACGCTTGCGGCCTCTCTCCCAAGGCTTAAGCTCCTGAGCAGCACGGTCCCGTCGCCTTCAAGGTTTCTGACGACGCCCTCGGGCTTGCCGTCATCCCACAGTTTATCCTTTCTGTAAGCGACCTGAATGTATTCATTAGTATAGTGGGACACTCCCCCCAATAAATAGAGCCTGCACCGTTCGTCAAGTACGCCGAAACCTTTATTGAGCTCCGTAAGATATTCGTTGACCTCCCGCATCTCTCTTACGGGTATGAATTTAATATCATCGTTTTTATAAGTAAAGATATAACTTCCGTATTCCCTCACCGGCATAAGTTCTTTGACGGAACCTATGTATTTCCTTATTATGTCTTTGGGCTGGGGTACGGCGTGCAGAAATGAGATCATCCAGACAAAGGCTTTATAAAAGGCATTCATTATATCAAAGTCCGGAGTGGGAGCAAGCTCTCCGCCCTCCCATGCGTAATAGGCGTTGGCCGAACCGGCATTGGGCGTTCCCAGCATTATGAGCTGGGATACGTCGTCCCTGTATCCGCCGCCCTGCACATAATCCCTGGCCACGAGTCCTCCCATGCTGTGACAGATGAGCACCACGGCATCGGTGCCGTTTGCCCTTTTGGCTTTGTCGACGACAGGCAGCAGATATTTCGCAGGAATGTCCCGTACGTTTTTCCACCACGGGTAACATGCCACGAACAGATCTTTCCCCTTCTTATAACCCATCGAACACAGCCCGTCTATCAAAGGCCGGTAAAATTTTTCGCTGAATCCAAGACCGTATCCGTTGGGTGAAAGCGGATCTGGAATTGAAGCATAGAGGCCGGGCAATATAATTATGGGTTTCATTTGACCACCTCTGATATCTCTTATTTGGATCGTGACTTTAACACGGTGTTAACTCCATATATTATATTCCAATGAGTGCTTTAAGTACTAAAATATCCTCGGGAGTGGTAACCTTGACGTTGCTGTAATTACCCATCACCATCTTGACGACGCCGCCCATATGCTCCACCAAGGCGCAGTCGTCCGTCGCCGTGAATCCCTCCGCCGCCGCCCTCTCGTGGGCAGCTGCGAGTACGTTAAATCTGAATGCCTGCGGCGTCTGGACGGCCCACATGTTTTTCCTGTTTGGGGTGCAGGTGACGAGACCGTCTTCGTCCGTCATCTTCACCGTATCCTTGAGAGGCACCCCGACGGTGGCGCAGCCGTAATCGCATGCGGCCGCTATGACCTCTTCCGTCATCGCCGCGGTCAAAAGCGGCCTGGCCCCGTCATGCACCACGACCACATCCGCGTCCCCGATCGCGGCCAGGCCGTTATACACCGAATACTGCCTCTCGCTGCCGCCCGTTACGATCTTTTTCACCTTACCGAAACCATATCTCTCTACTATATCCGATCTCACCCGCTCCGCAATATCCCTCTGCGTGACCAGCACGACCCCGTCTATGAGGCCGCACCGCTCAAAAACATTCAGCGAATACCATAAAATCGGTTTGCCGGCCACCGTCATGAGCGTCTTATTGATCCCCGCTCCCATTCTCACGCTTTGCCCGGCCGCAAGCAAAACAGCCATATTTTTCAAACCCATCACCACCAAGCTACATTATAACATAATTAAAGGGACACATCCTAAGATATGTCCCTCAGACCGATGCCAAAGCCGCACGGTCTGTCCTGCGTTTATATATTCAAATTATCTTTCTTTAAATACCTTACGGCGCTATATCGCTTTTTCCTGTATGTTGACCCTGGGCTTGGCAAAGATCATCCTGCCCGCGGCTGTCTGCAGCACGCTTGTCACTATTACCCCGAGCGTATCGCCGATAAACTTCTTGCCGCCGTCGACCACGATCATGGTCCCGTCGTCAAGATATGCCACTCCCTGCCCATTTTCCTTGCCGTCCTTGATTATCTGGACCACCATCTCTTCCCCGGGCAAAACGACCGGCTTCACCGCATTGGAAAGCTCGTTTATATTCAAAACGCTGACGCCCTGAAATTCTGCCACCTTATTCAGGTTGTAATCGTTGGTAACCACTTTGCCGCCGATCACCTGCGCCATTTTGAGTATCTTGAGATCTACCTCAGCGATCTCGGGAAAATCCTTTTCGTTTATCTCTACCTTGACGTCCAGTTCCTTCTGCATCTTGTTGAGTATATCCAGGCCACGTCTACCCCTGTTACGCTTTAAGGTATCCGACGAATCGGCGATGTGCCTCAGCTCTTCCAGTACGAACCCCGGTATTATTATATTCCCCTCAACAAAACCTGTCTTGCATATATCCAGTATCCTGCCGTCTATTATGACGCTCGTATCCAGGACTTTCGGTTGGACTCTGTCTTCCGGCCTGGCCTTTTCCTTATTTCCGATCTTCTTTAAGGATGAGAATATCCCCATAAGCTCTTCCTTCTTGCGAAGCGCCACAATGACTCCGATATAGCCAAGGATAATATTTAAAATAATTGTAATTATTATTCCGACCACCGGAAGCATCCTGAACGGCGTGCTTATGAGATTGGCGATTATAAGACCCAATATCAGCCCCATCACGCCTACCAGAATCTCATTCGTAGGAACCTTCTGAAGTGCGGTATTCGTCCACTCCGCTATATCAGCAGGCCATTTTAAGATCTTCGGTGACAAAAGATATAAGATGATGCCACACCCCAACATTATGAGTCCAATAAAAAATAATTTCTGATTGTTCGTCAAAGCAAACGTAAAGAAATCCTGAAAATTAAGCAGCCAGAGCAGTCCTTCAGATATTTCATAACCTATGCCCGCGCCCGCCAGAAACAAAACGATACCTAACAATCTTTTAAACAAATAAATTCACCTCCTTTTCTATTATTTTCATTATATCAGATTTTTATAACAGTAGATAGTAAAAAAAATATTTATTTTGGATATTTACCCTCCCTTTTACCATATTTTTATTTGAATATTTATCTGAGCTTAAAATAATAATATCTACTGACGCTGCGGTTTATCTTTATTGACATAATGGCATATACAAAATATAATAGCATTAAAAGGTTCGTACAAGGAGGAAGATTATGAAGGACATAATCGTTGATGATTTTCAGGATACCGTAAATGATGTACTTTTCAGACATAAAAGTATTGTCGACGTCATGACTAAACTACAGGAATCCGATGCAAGGCTGAACCGTGCTATCGCCAAGGCGGTCACCATATGCGGCTGTATAAAGATAAACGCACAAAAGCAGGATTTTCCCGAGGATATGGATCTGGAACAGGCTTGTCAGTTTACCAGTTCACATATAGAAGGAGAGCTTTGCGATGATTGCAAAGAGGTCATAAACCAGGAAATGCAAAATCATCTTTTTTATCTTGCCGCTCTGTGTAACCTGCTCGATATAAATCTCTATGATAATATGCTTGAGGAATATGATAAGCTGAACACGCTCGGCACATATAATCTACTTTGACCCAACTGGCCGTGAAAAATCGTGCAAGGCAAGGCGGCGAGCTAAATTGCGGTGCAATTTTGTGGTTGCAAGAGAGTGCATCGGTCTGATGCTTTAGCCGTCTTCCAGCGCGAATTTCAAGGCTTCGTTCAACATCCGGGCCGCTAATATTTTTACTCCCTCCGGCCGTATATTCTTTATTCTGTTTCTGTTTGAGTAAGGAATTATCACCTTTTTGATACCGCTCCTCGCAGCCTCCTTTATGCGGCTGTCAATATTGCTGATGCTGCGTATCTCGCCGGTAAGTCCTATTTCACCGACCGCCATGGTGTAGGGACTTATCGGCTTTTCTCTGTAGCTGGACGCTATGGATATGGCCATGCTCAGGTCCTGCGCAGGCTCGTTCAGTCTGAGCCCGCCCACGGCATTTGTGTAAATATCCTGACTTTGCAGCTTTAAGCCGACCTGCTTTTCCAAAACCGCGGCTACCATCAGAAATCTGTTATAATCAAGGTCGTTTACCACCCTTCGCGGCATGCCGAATACGGTCGGCGTTACCAGAGCCTGTATTTCGACCAGCAGCGGCCGCGTTCCCTCCATGGCGCAGCTCAGCACCGAACCCGGCGAGTCGTTTCTCTGTCCAAGAAGCATTTCCGACGGATCGTCTATGGATATCAGACCCATCTCGCTCATTTCAAAAAGTCCCACCTCGTTGGTAGGGCCGAACCTGTTCTTTGCCGCCCTTATCACCCTGTAGCCGCCGGATCTGTCGCCTTCAAAATACAGCACGGTATCCACCATATGCTCCAATACCCTCGGGCCGGCCAGCACGCCTTCCTTTGTCACATGGCCTATTACGATGGTCGTTATTCCATTGTTTTTGCTTATTTCCATCAGCCGCGAGGTCACCAGCTTGATCTGGCTCACGCTTCCCGCCGAAGTATTCAGCGCAGAATCGTACATGGTCTGTATGGAATCTATTACGAGAAATTCGGGAGCGGCATACTCTATCATATCCTGTATCTTGCTGAGGTGCGTCTCCGAAGCCACATAGAGATTTTTTTCCTGCCGGTTTATCCTCTTGGCCCTCATTTTTATCTGATTGACCGACTCCTCCCCGGATACGTACAGTACCTTATGTCCGCGGGAAGCGATGCTCATGACCGCCTGAAGTATCAGAGTCGATTTCCCTATGCCGGGATCTCCTCCTATGAGCACAAGGGAACCCTTGACCAGGCCGCCGCCCAGCACCCTGTCAAATTCGTCTATTCCCGTTATCGTCCTCTCCTCGGACATCGACTCTATGTCGTCCATGGGTACGGGAAGTTCGCTTTCGTCGAGTTTATGTCCCGCGGACGATTTTTGCTCTTCCTGCTTTACCTCCTCCACCATAGTGTTCCAGTTGTTGCAGGACGGGCAGCGGCCCATCCATTTGGAGGAATGGTATCCGCATTCCACGCATATGTATTCGGTCTTGTCTTTTCCCATGTTTATCCCCCTTTCAAAAGAATCGAGGCCCCTTCAAAATGCCGAAAAGGCCTCAGGTTATAGACAAGCTACCAGACCGATGCCATTCTCATACGAAAAGCTATGATACGCTTGCCTTCTGCTTGTTCTTGAATATCAGTTTATCATCCTCCATGGAGGCCGATACGGTGTCTCCCGCCTTTACCTCGCCCCTGAGCATGAGCTCGGACAGGGCGTCTTCCACATGCTTTTGTATCGCCCTCTTGAGCGGCCTGGCCCCGTAAGTCGGGTCGAAGCCCTCTTTTGCCAGATACTCCTTAGCTTCGGGAGTAAACTCTATATTTATATCATTCTGCTTTATCCTCTTATTGACATCCATGAGCATCGTATCCACGATGTGCTTCAGGTCGTCCATGGTGAGCTGGCGGAACACGATCACGTCGTCCACCCTGTTTAAGAACTCCGGTTTAAACGTCCTCTTGAGCTCTTCCAGGACCTTCTCCTTCATCTTTTCATAGTCGCCGATGCCTTCTTCCTCCTGCACGGAAAATCCTATGGTCTCCTGCTTTTTGATGGTCTCCGCGCCGACGTTGGACGTCATGATTATTATCGTGTTCTTGAAGTCGACCACTCTGCCCTGGCCGTCGGTAAGCCTGCCGTCATCCAATATCTGCAGCAGTATGTTGAACACGTCGGGGTGTGCCTTCTCGATCTCGTCAAACAGCACCACGGAATATGGTTTGCGTCTTACCTTTTCGGTCAGCTGGCCGCCCTCCTCATATCCCACATATCCCGGAGGCGAGCCGATGAGCCTGGATACGCTGTATCTCTCCATGTATTCCGACATATCGAGCCTTATGATGGAGTTCTCGTCACCGAACATGGCCTCGGCCAATGCCTTGGCGAGCTCCGTCTTACCGACTCCGGTGGGTCCTAGGAATATAAAGGAACCGATGGGCCTGTTGGGATCTTTAAGACCAACTCTCCCTCTCCTTATGGCGCGCGACACGGCATCCACGGCCTCATTCTGCGACACGACCCTTTTGTGAAGAATGCTCTCGAGGTTGAGCAGCCTCTCCGATTCCTCCTGAGTCAGGTTCTTGACCGGGACACCCGTCCAGCTGGAGACGATGTATGCTATATCGTCCTCAGTTACGCATTTGTTGGCGGACATATTCTTTGCATCCCACTTTTTCTTCTTGTCCTCTATATCCTGTTTTACATGCTGCTCCTCGTCTCTTATCTTGGCTGCCTTTTCAAACTCCTGCGCGCTTATCGCGGCCTCTTTTTCATTCTGCAGGTCTTTCATCTTTTCTTCCATATCCTTGATCTCCGGCGGGGCTACATATGTCTGCAGCCTTGCCCGGGAAGCGGCCTCGTCTATAAGGTCTATCGCCTTATCCGGCAGGAATCTGTCGGTGATATACCTGGACGAAAGCTTTGCCGCGGCCTTAAGTGCATCGTCGGTGATCTTTACCCTATGATGAGCCTCATACCTGTCTCTTAAGCCCTTGAGTATCTCCACGGTCTCTTCTATCGAAGGCTCATCCACCATTATCGGCTGGAACCTGCGCTCCAATGCGGAGTCCTTTTCCACATACTTTCTGTACTCGTCGGTAGTAGTGGCACCCACCACCTGTATCTCGCCGCGGGCCAGCGCCGGCTTGAGTATATTGGAAGCGTCTATCGCTCCTTCCGCCGCACCCGCGCCTATTATGGTGTGCATCTCATCTATGAACAGTATAACGTTCTGAGACTTGATCACCTCATTGACCACATTCTTTAGTCTTTCCTCAAACTCGCCCCTGTATTTGGCGCCGGCAACCAAGCTGGAAAGATCCAGGGTGATCACCCTTTTGTCCTTAAGCAGTTCGGGGACGTTCCCCTCGACTATCTGTTGGGCCAGGCCCTCGACAATGGCCGTTTTGCCCACGCCGGGGTCGCCGATAAGACAGGGATTATTCTTTGTCCTCCTGGAGAGTATCTGTATGACCCTCTCGGTCTCCTTTTGTCTGCCTATGACAGGGTCCAGCTTGCCGTCCCTTGCCATTTCCGTCAGGTCTCTCCCGTACTGATTCACATTGGGGGTATTGCCTGCTTTGCCCTGCTTGGCCGAAGCGCCCGGCTCCTGAGACAGCATCTTCATGACCTCCTCCCTTGCTCGGTTCAGATCTATGCCCATCTCCATAAGTACCCTTGCCGCCACGCCCTCGCCCTCTCTCAAAAGGCCGAGCAGTATATGCTCCGTACCCACATAATTATGTCCTATCCTCCTTGCCTCGACGAAGCTAAGCTCCAATACCCTTTTGGCGCGGGGGGTATAGCCTATGACGTCCGTCGGCATGGTGCCTACTCCCACAAGGCTTTCTATCCTGCTCCTGATGTCGTCGTACTGCACTCCCAGATTATGGAGCGCCTGAGCGGCGACTCCTTCGTTTTCCTGCATGAGGCCCAGCAGTATATGTTCCGTACCCACATAATTGTGGTTTAAGTCCTTCGCCTCATCGTTGGCCAAAATCAATACCTTCTGTGCTCTTTCAGTAAATCTTCCACCAAACATCATATCCCATTACACCTCCGTTTTACTCAATATTTTCTTTACGTATTCTGCCCTTTTAAGATCTCTTTCATAAGGCTCCAGCTGCGACTGATATATGAGCTGCAGATTTGCGGGCCTTATCATTATAAAGAGTTTATTCAAAACGGTCAGCGGTATGTCTAATATGCCCATGTCCGCACCCATCCTGACATCGGAAAGGAGCTTGAGGGCCTCGTCCGAGGTCAGCACCCGGGCATTGGTCAAAAGACCGTATGACCGCCACACAATATCTTCTACCTGGACCCGTGAATTCTGCAAAAGCGCATTTCTGGTAGAGCGCTCCGCATTTATTATCTCCGTGGCCAGGCCGCCTATATTACCGATAATATCTCTCTCGGTCCTGCCTATGGTCACCTGATTCGATATCTGGAAGATATCGCCCAGCGCCTGAGAACCCTCGCCGTATATCCCCCTGACCGTCACGCCCAGTTTGGCAATGCTGCCGACCACATTATTTATGCTGCCTGTCTTTACCAGAGCGGGCAGGTGCATCATGACCGATACCCTCATGCCCGTTCCCACATTCGTAGGGCATGAAGTGATGTAACCCAGCTGTTTGTCAAAGGCATACGACACGTTCTCCTCAAGCAGGTCGTCGATCTTATCCGCCAGGTCCCACGTCTTATCCAGATCGAGTCCCGCGCAGAAACACTGTATCCTTATGTGATCCTCTTCATTTATCATAATTGAAACGGAATTATCTTTTTTTAATATCAAAGCGCCCTCATCATAATTCTTGGCCAGGTCAGGACTCATCAAGTGCTTTTCCACCAATGCCTGGCGGCCGGTATCGTCCGCCTTGCCCAGATCAATAAACTCAAGATCGGGAGAGAGTGCGGATCCATTGTCCAGCAGGGCTTGCCTGCATCTCTTTACAGAAGTTTCCGCCTGCTCTTTATTCATTATATCAGGAAAAGGCAGATCATCAAAATTTCTCGCCAGCCTTATCCTGCTGCTCAGCACTACGTCGCCTTCCGGCCCGTTATCCTCAAACCAGCTCATATATTCCCACTCCTATCCGTTCAATTTCTTTTCCAGATCTTTTATCTTGTCTCTGAGCTGTGCCGCCTCTTCAAACTCTTCTTTCTTGACCGAAGCGTCAAGCTGCGCCTTTAGGTCCTCGATCTCTCTCTTTGTACGCAGGTCCCCGCCCTTTCTGCGCGGTACCTTTCCCACATGAGAATTGCTGCCCTGTATTCCCTTAATGAGCGGATCCAGCCTGTCCCTAAAGGTGTTGTAACACTGAGGGCACCCCAGAAAACCGGTCTTCCTGAATTGAGAATAGTTGAAACCACAATACTTGCACTTCTCATCCTCTTCTTCCGATTCATCCGGCATGCCCCAGCCCATAATGCCCGACAGGAAGTTTCCCAGACCGAAGGGCTCGGAATCCATTCCGTCGTTAAAGAGCATAGGGACAAAACCATGCATCATTTGCTGAAAACTTTCTCCCATTGACTCTCCCATCTCTCTGGCGCATTCGGAGCATATATGGATCTCCGAACTCACCCCGTTGATTATCTGCGTATAATGTACCGTAGCCGGATTTTTCCCACATCTCTCACAAAGCATAACGATCCCTCCTATTTCTATTCATTGCAAAACTTGATCAAAGTAAGAAAAACAGACTTTATGACATTGGCCCTCACATCATCACGCTGTTGGGTATCAATGCCGGCCAGGACCTTGTCGCTCACAACGTTCCGCAAAATGCTGTGCGCCCTCTCATCGATCAGATTCTGTTCGAGCAGGCCGTCTAAATACGCAAAGGCGATCTGCTGTCCCATCTTGTCACCCATCCTCTGAGACAACATCAAAGACAGATAGCTGTCCTCATCTGTTCCAGCCTTGAAGATCCTTACGTATCCCCCGCCTCCCCTTTTGCTCTCTATATAATAGCCTCTTTCATAGGTAAAGCGGGTCTCAAGAACATAATTAATTTGGGACGGCGCACAATTAAAATGGTTAGCCAGCTCATTCCGCTGTATATCGACAAAGTTACCTTCATTTACGTCAAGCATCTGTTTAATAAAACTCTCTATTATATCGCTGAGCTTAGTCATTCCTTCACCTCATTTTCTGCCTTTGACTTTCTTTGACCTTTAAACCAATTTTAAGACACTGCCCTGCATATGTAAAACCACTGATTTTTAAATAATGATCCTTCTCCCCCGTTTATACCAGATCATCTCCCCATATCTTTAAAAGCCTTATAAAAGCGTAGATTTTCACTACGCTTGATCATCGGCGTCCGCTCCCGGATTCTTTTCTTTGGAGATCTCCTCCATGTACTTTGCGCGCTGCCTCATGACGTTTGGCGAGGTCCATTTATAGAAAGTGGGAATGAATTCGCCGAATGCATTTTCAGTAGTTATGCTTCTCTTGCTGTTCTTACTCAAATCCTTGCGTTTTGGCATCGGAAGTCCTCCTTTTATGGGCTGTTATAGTGTACGTCCTGCCGTTGTCCGTAGTTTTGGGCAGAAATTCATAATTGCCGTTTTCCAATATGCTGTAGATATTATATGCGTCCACAGCGTCGCTGCTGTCAATATTTATTACAAGCTCGTCCTCTTCGGAGGCATTTTCAACGATGTCCTTTACCTTTACCCCGTCCTCAACGGGATCAAAATCGCCCAGATTGACAGTTATAGTAGACATTATATAAACCACCCTCCTGCAGCTTATTCTTTACAGATAGGGTGGTTTGTATTCTAAAAATATATTTGATTCGTCAACCGGGCCGCATCGGTCCCGTGCCGTCAATAAGATCTGGCAAAAATAACTTTTTTGGTGGCCTTCTCGCCGCAGTGGATGCATTTCCCGTCAGGTTCGTTATCTTCAAAGGGTATGCACCTTATGGTCGCCATAGTCTTTTCCTTTATGGCGAGCTCGCATTCGGTCCTCCCGCACCAATTGGCTTTTATGAATCCCCTCTTGTTTTCCAATGTATCCTTGAATTCATCAAAGCTGCCGACGGTCCTTGTATTTTCCTCGGTAAATCTCTTTGCCTGCTCATACATATTCCTCTGTATATCGTCCAACAGCTCGCCTATCTTTTCACACAATACGTCCTGAGATACGGTGATCTTTTCTCCCGTGTCCCGTCTGACCATTACGACCTGATTATTTTTAACATCCCTGGGACCGATCTCGATCCTCAAGGGCACGCCCTTCATTTCATACTCGCTGAACTTCCATCCGGGCGTCTTCTCGTCATTCGTATCCAGCTCCACCCTGTACTTGCCCTTCATCCTGCTTGCCAGCTCCTCAGCCTTCGCATATACGGCGGCGCTGTCCTTGCCCGGTATGGGTATTATCACGGCCTGTATCGGGGCTACTCTTGGAGGAAGTTTGAGCCCCTTGTTATCTCCGTGGGTCATTATAATGGCGCCTATCAATCTTGTTGAAACGCCCCATGACGTCTGCCACACATACTTGAGCTGTCCGTCGGTGTCCAGGTATTGTATATCGTACACCTTGGCGAAATGCTGGCCGAGGTTATGGGACGTGCCTGCCTGCAGCGCTTTGCCATCCTTCATCAGGGCCTCGATGCAATATGTCTTCGCCGCTCCGGCAAACTTTTCATTTTCCGTCTTTCTTCCGGTTATAACGGGAATGGCAAGCTCCGTCTCCGCAAAGTCCCTGTAGACCTCCAGCATCCTGCGCGTCTCCTCCTCGGCCTCCTCTTCCGTCCTGTGGGCGGTATGTCCTTCCTGCCACAGAAATTCCGACGTACGCAGAAACGGCCGCGTGCTCTTTTCCCAACGCACCACATTGGCCCATTGATTGATAAGCAAGGGCAGATCCCTCCACGATTTTATCCACTTCGAATACATGCTGCATATTATCGTTTCGGAGGTCGGCCTTACGGCAAGCCGCTCGGTAAGCTCCTCGCCGCCCCCGTGAGTCACCCATGCCACTTCGGGCGCAAAGCCCTCCACATGTTCTTCTTCCTTTTGAAGTAGGGATTCGGGAATAAAGAGCGGAAAATATGCGTTTTTATGTCCGGTGTCCTTAAATCTCTTGTCCAACAGCTGCTGCATATTTTCCCACAGCTCATACCCGTACGGTCTAAAGACGATGCATCCCCTCACGGCGGAATAATCGGCCATCTCCGTCTTAAGGATCGTATCGATATACCATTGTGAAAAGTCCTGCTCCATAGGAGTTATTTCCTTTACTGTCTGATTGTCATCTGACATGATCATCTTCCCTTCCATTAGATATAATATTCCCATCAGCGATGGATCGTAAAATAAATTTTATGAGCAGAATATATAAAAGCCTTCCGATTCCCCTACAGGGACGGAAGGCTCCGCGGTACCACCCTAATTGGCATAGCCCAACTCAAATAGATAACGGTAATCCCGGCGAGCTCATCGCTCCAAGCTCAAGGGACGGGTCATAGATCCTGCGGCAGCCGTCTTTCAGCCTCGGACAGACTCTCTGTATGCCGATAATATCCATTGTTTCCCCTTCATCGCTTAATATTCTTGTTGAATTATATTAACATTCGGCCCTGCTTTTGTCAACGGTTATTTTTCTTCTTCCTTCTGCTTCTTTGCTTCCTCTATTATCTTGTCGGCAATAGCGGGCAGCACCTCCTCATACCTTTCGAACCACATCTTGAATGAACCTCTCGCCTGAGTAAAGGACCTCAGGTCGGCTCCGTACTTATACATTTCGGCCTGCGGCGCTTCCCCGATGACTAGCTGATAACCGTCCTTGGGTTCCATGCCGAGGATCCTGCCGCGCCTTTTATTGAGATCTCCGATTACATCCCCCATGTATTCCTCCGGGACCTGTACCTCCACATGCATTATGGGTTCCAGCAGTACGGGATCGGCCTGCTCCATGCCCTTCTTGAAGGCCAGTGAGGCCGCAATCTTGAACGACATTTCCGATGAATCCACCGGATGATAGGACCCGTCCACAAGGATGGCCTTCATATTTACCACGGGATATCCCGCCAGCACGCCCTGTTTTATGCAGTCCCTCAGGCCCTTTTCCACTGCAGGTATATATTGCTTGGGGACCGAACCTCCGAATATCTTCTCCTCAAAGACGAAATCGCCCTCCGCAGTCGGTTCGAAGTCGATCCAGACATGCCCGAATTGTCCGTGGCCGCCGGTCTGTTTTTTATGCTTGCCCTCCACATGGGCCCGGCCCTTTATGGTCTCCCTGTAAGGGATCTTGGGCTGAGTGAGCACGCACTCCACTCCGAATTTATTCATCAGCTTCTTTGCTATTACCTCTATGTGCAGTTCTCCCATGCCCTTTATCAAAGTCTGCCCCGTCTCGGCGTTCCTCTCGATCTCGAACGTGGGATCCTCTTCCATCAGCCTGGCCAGGCCGGAGTTGATCTTTTCCTCGTCTCCCTTCGACTTGGGCTCTATAGCCAATTCAAGGGACGGCTCGGGAAATTCTATGGGCGGATATTGTATCTTATTATTGGCATCGCATAACGTATCGGAAGTGGACGTCACCATAAGTTTCGAAACGGCCCCGATATCTCCCGCGATCAGCTTGTCAGCCGCGATCTGCTTCTTTCCCTTTATGAGATAAAGCTGTCCGATCTTCTCCACAGCGTCCTTATTCTGATTATAGACGCTGCTGTCGCTTACGACCGTACCCGAAAATACCCTGAATATAGACAGCCTGCCTACAAAGGGGTCCGCTATCGTTTTAAACACGAACGCCGAAAACGGATCGCTCTCGCTGGGATGCCGGGACATCGTCTTGCCGTCGGCCGGGCTTATCCCCTCGATATCTCCCCTGTCGACGGGCGAAGGCGCATAATCCGTCAAAAAGTCCAGTAACGCCGCCGCGCCTATGCGCTGCTGCCCGGAGCCGGCCAATACCGGCACCACATCGCCGTTCAGCACCGCCGTCCTCAGGCCCGCCTTTATCTCTTCACAGGAGAGTTCTTCACCGGCAAAATACTTATCCATAAGTTCCTCGCCGGTGCCCGCAACAGCCTCCAAGAGCTCGGCTCTCGCAGTATCAGCTGAAGATATCATATCCTGAGGGATCTCTGCCTCGACTATCTTGCCGCCCTCTTGAATAAACGCTTTCATGGTCAGCAGATCGACATAGCCTTTAAAACTGTTTTCGCTCCCTATCGGCAGCATCAACGGTATCACGCTGCTTCCGAAATTCTCTTTCAGCTGAGTCAAGGTCTTTTCAAAATTGGCATTTTCCCTGTCCATTTTATTGACAAAAAATGCCCTTGGAATATTCATCTTTGAAAGACGCGACCATACCTTTTCAGTCCCCACCTCTACACCCGATGCCGCACATACGACCACTAAGCCAAAATCAACTGCACGGAGACTGGTTACGACCTCGCCCTCAAAGTCAAAATATCCAGGGGTATCAACGATATTAATCCTGGTATCCTTCCACTCCAGCGGAGCCACAGAGCAGGAAATGGAAACCTGTCTTTGGATCTCTTCGTGGTCATAATCCATGGTAGTATTACCCTCGCTTATCTTGCCCATCCTGTCGATCGCCTTCGCCTCGTAAAGCAAACCCTCTGCCAGCGTTGTTTTGCCCGCCCCCCCATGGGCGTAAATCCCGACATTTCTGATGTATGCCGGTTTATAATCATTCACAATACATCATCTCCCTTGTGCCTTAGGTGTTAATATAATTATTCTATATAAAATTTAAATATCCTCTTTTATAATTATTTTTTCCGCCGTGCCGGCCCGGCAATGCAGACTCTAATACGATAGTGCCGTTATATTGGCGTCGGATCATGTCTCGTATATGCTCACCTTGTTTCTGCCGCACATCTTCGACCCCACATACAGCGCCCTGTCGGCATGCTGAATAAGTTTTTCCGCGGACTCCGCCGTAACGGGGAATTCTGCTATCCCGCCGCTTATCGTCAGGTATACGCTGTCCGTCGGCGTAACTACGGGGGAAGCCGACACAGCATCCCTTATCCTCTCCGCCACGGCCATTGCCTCCTCCCCGCTCAGACCGGGGAGGACTACGACAAATTCTTCTCCTCCGAACCGCACCACAATATCATTGTCACGCACGTTGTCCCTTATGCGCTTTGCCGCCTCCTTCAATACCGCGTCGCCGACCAGATGTCCATAAGTATCATTTACCTTCTTAAAATGATCTATATCAAACATTATCAGGCTGACAGACCTTTTCTCCTCTTCACAGCTCCTTATGATACTGGACAATATGGTATTCAAAAAGCCCTTGTTATATACCGAGGTCAGCGGGTCCGTTATAGCCTTCAGGGAGACCTCCTCGAACCTCTTTGCATTTTGTATGGCTATCGAGGCCTGTTTTGCCAGCAATGTAAGTATGTTCATATCATCCTGCGTATATACCCTCTCGTCCGTATGGCATATGACGATACCGCCGACAGTATCATTATCCGTATTCAGCGGCAGCGTGATACAGCATCTGAAAAACTTTGCAAGCTCGTCCGATTTAAAATTCCGCGAAAGCTGCAGATCGGGATAGAGTTCGCCTGTGCCAAGGGTCAGGCACCTTCCCACCACCCCTTCGTCGCAGCTCTTCATCGGCTTTATTCCCTCAAAATCACCGTCGAAGACCGATGCCGCCAGCTCTGCCTCCACTCCGTTATCATCTTTTAAATATATACCTGCAAACGAGTACTTTATAACGCTGGAAACAGTATGTAAAACCATGTCGCAGGTTTCCTTAAGCTCAAGATTTGAGTTTATGAGCCCGGCCATCTCGTACAAAGCGGTATATTTTCTGTTGGTATACATCATCTTCCTCATCAGATAGAAATTATACTCCAGCATGAATATACACACTACCGCAACGGCCAACAAAAGCAGATTCCCCCAATTATACAGCAAGGCCAGTATGATGGCCGACGGCATTATCAATACATAGGAAAAGAGTTCCCATAACGCGCTCTCGCTCCAATATTCCTTATACGCCGTTTTGTTCATGTTGACCAGAAATATATATAGTAAAATATAATTGACTATAAAGGACATTAAAACATAAATTACGACATAAAGTATGTAAAATGTCTTAAAAGGGAAAAAACTCGTTATGAACCGGTCCGTAACTGCGCCGGCCGTGTAAAATGACACGGCATAGAGCCCCGCATTCTGAATGGAGATATATCCCTTGCTCTCGATAAGCGAAGACGTAAAAATACATACCGTGGCAAGGGCAGCGGCAATCACGTTTCCCCAGATCATGTACGCGCTTATTATCACCGTAGTCGCAAGGCTGAGCTTAATATCGCCGAAATATACAGGGAATTTTTCGATGAGAAGAAAAAACGCCGTAAAGAACAGAAACCCCCGCCAATCGAAACCAGCGGCGCCCCCGGCGGCAATATCAAATACAATGACGCCGACGCCTGCCGCACTGATCAGATAGTTGATCAAAGTCTTTCTTTCCCCCATAACTCTCCCGCCCCAACTTTTATAATTTACAATCGAAACCTTGACACAATTATACATCAAATATGTGTCAAAAAGTGGCCCTTTTTGTTTACTGTCAAAAAATTTTTATTTACAGCAGTCCGTCAAGACAAGGGCGGTATTCCCGGTATATTCTATTAAAAATGATTTAGATGTAAAGTCGGCGCCTAACCTTCAATATTTTTTACTCAAACCTTTAAAAATCAAGACTTCTATAATGTATTGGAATGTAGCATATCCAGGCAAATACAATATCGTCAGCTTATAAACATTTGTTTCATTGAGACTGACCGTCATGGATAACTAATTTACTGGAGAAAGGATCTCAAAAAAGACAAAGTACCTTCTTCAGATACTTTGTCCTCCGGCTTGCGGTTATATTCATTTCTTCACACTGTGAAAAACATCCTTACCCTTGAAAACGGCACTGTCCCCCAGCATCTCCTCTATACGCATAAGTTGATTGTATTTTGCGACCCTCTCGGTCCTGCATGGAGCTCCGCTCTTGATCTGTCCGGCATTGACCGCCACGGCAACATCCGCCATAGTGGTATCTTCCGTCTCGCCGGAGCGATGAGAAATGACGGTTGTGTAATGGGCATTGTGGGCCATTTGCACGGTCTCGAGCGTCTCCGTCAGGGTACCGATCTGGTTTAGCTTGATCAAAATCGAGTTGGCAATATTTCTTTTTATTCCTTCATTTAATATTTCCGGATTAGTTACGAAAATGTCGTCGCCCACCACCTGGACCTTACCGCCGAGTTTTGCTGTCAGTGATACCCACCCGTCCCAATCGTCTTCCGATAATCCGTCTTCAAGGGATACGATGGGATATCTGCTTATCCAGTCCGAATACAAGGCTATCATCTCTTCGGAGCTCCGGCTTATTTTTTCACCCCTGAATACGTATTTACCGTCAATATAAAATTCGGAAGCGGCGGGATCCAGCGCGATGGCGACGTCTTCTCCCGGTCTGTAATCTGTTTTTTCGATCGCCTCTATGATCAGCTTCAGCGCGTCTTCGTTGGTGGCAAGGTCGGGAGCAAAGCCACCTTCATCGCCCACGGACGTACTCAAACCCCTGCCCTTGATCACCTCTCTCAAGGTCTGATAGACCTCGGAACACATCCTCAGAGCGGTTGCAAAACAGTCCGCGCCGATAGGCATGATCATGAATTCCTGTATGTCCACCGTATTGTCGGCATGTTTACCACCGTTTAATATATTCATCATGGGTACCGGAAGTTCACACGCATTCGAACCGCCGATATATCTGAAAAGCGGTACATCCAGTGTATTGGCCGCCGCCCTTGCCGCCGCGAGAGACACGCCTAAAATCTCATTCGCCCCTAACCTCGATTTATTTTTAGTTCCGTCAAGCGAGATGAGCGTCCCGTCTATCTTACGCTGATCGAATACATCGAGTCCCACCAATTCGGGAGCTATTATATTAGTCACATTATCCACGACAGTGCGGACACCCTTGCCATGGAAGCGCTTCTTATCCTTGTCACGAAGCTCTACCGCCTCCCTGGTCCCAGTAGAAGCACCGGAAGGAACCGCCGCCCGTCCCATCGCACCGTCGTTCAATTCAATGTCTACCTCTACTGTCGGATTACCTCTGGAATCCAAAATTTCCCTTGCCTTTATCGAATTGATCCTTGACATAATCCACATCTCCTTTGATCTTTAATTTTTGTATCTGTAACAATGCCATTCCACACATTAAGTACCTTGATTCCCTCTTTATACCTTTATAAGCCGACTGTTTACACTCTGCTGCCAAAAATCTCTCGGTACAAATCCTCACCGTAGGCAGTCTGCAGAGGTTCACCCGGCACCACTTTATAAGTGCGTTCTCCGTTTTCCAGCCTCTGCGCACGGAGATACTGGGTTGTCCCGTCTTCAAGAAAAGCGGAGGCGTAGGTAAAAAGGTGGGTAACCGAAAAGACCTCCACGCCGTTTTCTATAAGCGCCCGTGTGATTTGACGGCAGATCTCCGAGCCTTCCCTTTCGTTCGTCGCGGCAAAAGATTCATTAAACAATATCAGTGCGCCGCTTTCCAGATGGTCGGCCAACTCGTTCATACGGGTAAGCTCCTCATCCAGTTTGCCGCTTTTCATGGCGGTATCCTCCTCTCTCTTGAAATGGGAGAATACGCCGCGGCGTATGGGCGCTGAAAAAGCGTCGGCTCCGACAAACATTCCGCATTGCGCCATGAGCTGGGCCTGCCCCATACTGCGGAGAAACGTGGACTTTCCTCCCTGATTCGCGCCCGTAATGATATACAGCCGCTTGCCCGCAGCATCCAGCTCGTTTCCGACAACGGCGGCATTTTTCGTAAGTGCAAGACTTACATCATACAGTCCGCGCCATGATCGGTCCATGCTGTCCATGGGAAAGAGCTGCGGTATGCAGACCGGCATGCCTAACTCACGCAGGCTGTCGTCCAGATTGAGGCACCCCACATAAAAAGCCAATTCATTCCTCAGCATGGCAAAAAAATCTTCAATGTGCTCGGCGGCCTGGGCCAGCGCGTTGGCCGCCTCGTTTATGGCACGATCGCGCCGCTTCCCAAGGTCCTCCGCACCGGCGGCGTCACGATCTGCTATGGTGAAGGACGGCGTAAAATGCCAGCGCCTCCAAAATCCCCTGCGATCCTTCTTACGAAACACATAATCCACACCCTGCAGATAATTTCCCAGCGTGGCACTGATCAGCATACCATCCCTGTCATTCAGACCGTTCAAAAGAGCATGCACCTCTGCAAAATAGTCGTCGCTCAACTCCCTCTGCAGCATGGTGAGAAGACTCCTAAATCCATCCGATTGAAATCCAGATAGCCTGCTGTCCGCAACCTTTCGCAGTTTCATGAGCATTTCGGTGTATAACTTTAAAAGGTCTACGGCGCTTGAAAAAGTACTGCTCAGGTAAATTGAAGACAGCCAATACCATGACCCCTTTCTCTTGTCTTCCGTTTCAACGGTTATTTCATAGAGCTGCCGCACCGTATCGGGGTTTTCGAGCGCATCACGCAGATTTTCCTGTCTGTAGCAAATCTCGTCCGTGGATTGCAGCGGGCTGAAGAGAGCCGCTTCGCAGACCTGATAGACAATTTTATCGTTCCGTGCCATGTTGTCCAACACATATTTTAATTCAAGGTCGGAAATTAGCGCGTCTTTGCCGAAGCATGGTCCTCTTTTTATATCAAAATCCCTTTCGTGAAACATGAGGTGTGCCTTCATTTCTTGATCCTCTCGCTCAGCTGCTCATAGGCCAGGCCATGCTTTTTTGCGATATGCAAAGCATAAGCTAATCCATCCGGCGGTTTCCTGACGATCCTATAGGTCCTCTCCGCCGGATCATCTTCATTAACTGTGCTCATCATACTTACCGTCTCGGGACCATGCTCCGCAAGCTCGTCGAGAAAGGTCACCACCATGGTAGGCGCTCCCAGCGCTGCAAAGGCATCCATCATATGTCCTCCCAGAGATAGTGCGTCGGATAGAGTTGTGGATGAAAATATCTCATTGACAATGATGATGCTTCTCGCCGTAGCTTTAGAGAGCAGGTCGTGCAGCCGAACAAGATCATCCTTCAGTTTACCGTTTAATGTGGATATGTCCTCCTCCCGGCCAAAATGGGTAAAGATATTGTCGAAGAGGTACATTGCCGACTCCCGGCCGGGCACGCACAAACCCAGCGAAGCCAGGTAGTGCTCCTGCCCGAAAGCCCGGGCAAAAGTGGTCTTGCCGCCTTGATTCGGTCCCGTCACAACAACGATATGCTCAGGTGCATTCATAGCAAAATCATTGGTTACGATACTTTCCGGTGAATCTGCAGCGAGAGCAATGTCGAATCCATCCAGACCATACAGGTGCTCTGCCGTATCACACAACTCCGGATAGTTAAAAGGCAGGCCCGCATCGCGGATGGGACTGATAAAATCCAGCCATGTGAGATAAAACTGTATTTCACGGGAAAAGCGTGAGATCGCTTCATCGTCAAAGTACAGATATTTTGAGCAAAAAGCATCAAGATCCGCAAAAATATCCTTATAAATTTTTGCAACCATATCGAGGACTGCAGCTTCCACATGAGCGGCATAGGGTTCTTCCGTGAGTTTCTGGCGGTAGTCCTTTACGCCGCCCTGTCTGAATTTTTCAAAGGCCGCAAGAATCTCGGCGGACTGGTTGGGCTGTCCTTCATACTTACGTGCGCGGATGGTTCCGTTTTTAATCAGCATACAATATTCCACTGTGGAAAATTGATCGCGAAGCCGTTTCACATGTGCGCAAAAATCTCCATAATCCCGCGACGCGCAGTATCCGGAGAGATACTCGGCAAAACCTTGCAAACCTTGCGAACGGAATGATAATTTGGAAAGCCTTTCCGAAAATTTGGAAACAACGAGGCAGTATCTGTCCGCACAATCCAGCATACGCCCACGGGTCAGATAGTTGTTGTCATAACTGTTATCCGAGGTAAGCGAAGTCCTGATATCATTCATATACCGGCTTAACTCGTATATAGTTTCCGAAAATCCGACAAACAGCGTGCGGATCCCATCATCCTCCAGTTCCCGCATCACGTCCTGCCGATACGCTATGATCTCTTGATCATGCAGCGGGGTGTAGAAAAAGCCCTCCAGCTTATATTCTCCCTTTGCTTTTAAAAGCCGCCGGCATATCCGGTCGAGATTCAGGTCCTTAAAACAGGCCGGCGCCTCGGTCTGCCGCGGCCACTCATACTGCTCCCTCTCTGGAAACAGGATACTGTAAAACATATATACTCCCCCCTCGGAGATTTATATACGGCGGAGGCCATTAAAAAAAGCCGACGGCCTCTGCTATTTGCAGAAGTCATCAGCTTTAAAAGCGGTTTCGGTTTAACCGTGGGAGGACTTCTTTCCCATGTGCAACATTATAGCATACCTATAATGAGTTTTCAATGCAAAGAATCCATACGGATATCTCTGTTATATAGTCAAAATACATGCAAAGAATTTAGCTGCATTTGGAATAGCCGCAGTTCGGGCAGATGACGCAGCCGCTCTCATGCTCTATCCTGCTGCCGCATTCAGGACAAACCGACGTGTAGGTCTCCTGTTCTTTGCCATTGTCCGGATCAGCCGCATCCCGGCTGCAGCCGCAGTCTTCCTCAGACGCGTGGCTTAAGTCTTCCGTGCTTTCCTCTTCCTTCATATCCATCACCTTCTCGATGACCCTGGCTATGGCGTCGGGACAGGACAGCACGTTTATCCGCTTGTCCCTTTCCTTCTGTCTTATGGTGGAAAGGCAGCGAATACCCTTGAGCTGTCCCACTAATTCTTTGACGTCTATCCCTGACCTCAAGGCTATAGACGTGAGCCTTGCGGTCGCCTCGGACTGCGACGGACATCCTCCCGCCCGTCCGACGTTGGTGAATACCTCGCAGATGCCGTTTTCATCGTAGTTTACGGTGATATACAGGTTTCCACAGCCCACTCGTACCTTTTCCGTAATACCTCTGGTGATCTGCGGCCTCTCCCGCGGTATCAGAGGCCCGCCTTCCTCATCCGTACCGGCGGCCTTTACGCCGTCCCCGCCGCCTATATTCAGTACCTGAGTATCCCTGCTTCCGTCCCTGTATATGGTGAGGCCCTTGCATCCCATGTCGTAGGCCATCATATATACCTTGCGCACATCATCCTTGGCAGCTTCGTTGGGGAAGTTCACGGTCTTGGACACCGCATTGTCCACGTGTTTCTGAAAGGCCGCCTGCATGGAGATATGCCAATAGGGATCTATGTCCAAAGCCGTGACGAAAACATCTTTTATGTCCTCCGGTATGCCGTCCAGGCTTTTGAGTGAGCCCGCCGCCGAAACCCGACGCATGAGGGATTCATTGTAGAACCCTCTGTCTGCCGCCGTTTCCTTAAAGATGGGATTTACATCCAACAGCTCTTCATTGTCCAGCACTTTCCTCACAAAGGCCAGGGCAAAGGCAGGCTCTATCCCGCTGGACACCCCGGCGATAATGCTGATCGTGCCGGTGGGCGCTATGGTAGTGGTGGTGGCATTTCTTATGGGCATATTGACATCCTTAAATATGCTCTTTTCCCAATTGGGGAAAACACCCCTCTTCTTCGCCAGTTCACGGGAGGCATCCTTGGAAGCTGCGTCAATGAAACCCATGACCTCGTCGGCCAATTCCAAAGCATCATTGCTGTCGTACGGTATGCCCATCCTGTAAAGCATATCGGCAAAACCCATGACCCCGAGACCGATCTTTCTATTTGCCTTCGTCATCTCATCTATCTGAGGCAGGGGGTAGCAGTTGGCGTCGATCACATTGTCCAGGAAGTGCACGGCGTCATGCACGACCGTTCCCAGTTTTTCGTAATCGACTTCATATCCCTCTCTATCATTTTTCAGCATGTTCGCCAGGTTTATCGAGCCCAAATTGCAGCTCTCATACGGCAGCAGCGGCTGTTCGCCGCATGGGTTCGTCGATTCTATCGCGCCTGCTCCCGGCGTGGGATTTTTGTCATTCATCCTGTCGAGGAAGACTATTCCCGGTTCTCCGTTATTCCATGCCATGTCGATTATCAGGTCGAATACCTCCCGTGCCCTCAGGGTCTTGACTACTTCTCCGGTGTGGGGATCTATAAGCGGATAGTATTCATCCTTTTGAACGGCGTCCATGAATTTTTCCGTAATGCCCACGCTTATATTGAAATTGGTTATATCGTTATTATCCTGTTTGCATCTGATAAATTCCAGTATGTCGGGATGGTCGATGCGCAGTATTCCCATGTTGGCTCCCCTGCGCGTGCCTCCCTGCTTTACGGCTTCCGTGGCTGAGTTGAATACCTTCATAAAGCTCACCGGGCCGGACGCCACGCCTCCCGTAGTCCTGACCGTGGCTCCCTTGGGGCGCAGACGTGAAAATGAAAATCCGGTCCCGCCGCCGCTCTTGTGAATTATGGCGGCCTGCTTGATGGCGTCGAATATCTCCTCCATGGAATCGCCCACGGGAAGGACAAAACAGGCGGATAACTGCCCCAAGGGCCTGCCCGCATTCATAAGCGTGGGTGAATTGGGGAGGAAGTCCAGATTTGTCATCATATCATAAAATCTCCCGGCCAGTTCGCCGGCATCATCGCCGTCCTTATAGTTTTCTTCGGCTGCCGCTACGGTGCGCGCCACCCGGTCGAACATTTCCTCGGGCGTCTCCGTTATGTTTCCATTTTCATCCTTGGCAAGATATCTTTTTTCCAGTACCTTCAAAGCGTTGTCAGTTAATTTCATTGTGTCCGCCTCCCTATATCTTGTGTATGTATTATTCTCTTGTACATCTTATTGTAGTATATCGGAGCATATTTTTCAAGCCATGATTTGAAACTCTATAACAGCCGGCTGTTCATCCATGCATCATCTATCATGGCATACGGCAAAAAAAGAAGGGCATAGAGCCCCCCTCGCACCATGGCCAGGCCACGGCAGGCAAAATTACACGGCAGTTTTACGACCGCCGGCCTTCTATCGCCGCTTAACCCTTTAAAGCATCGGTCAACTCACCGACGATATATTTATCGAATTCGCCGTTCAGATACCTCGCCTTTATGAGAGGTTCATTATCCCACAGCTGCTTCACCTTTTCCGGCCTCTCTATCCAGCTGCCCAATACCTCAAAATCCCCGTCCATAAAGACAAACGTGGGTATTTTGGCCTGGCCCCCCGTTATAAAATCCTCCATGAAGGACTCGTTGTCCTCCTTGGGCACGACCCTGAGTTCTATGCCGAAGCTATCCGCAATGAATTTCAGTATGGGCAGATTATGCTGGCAGTCGGGGCACCATCCCTCGGAAAATGCCAGTATATATTTTACCTTTGTATCAAAAGTTTCCGACTCGCCGGCAAACTTCCTGAACTTGGTCTTTTTATTGTCCGGAAGCGAATCCAAAAACTCATCATAGGTCTTTCCGCCTTCAAACAATCCTTTAAGATCGCACATAACCCCTCATCCCCAGTTCAAATATTTGTATTACTTCTTAAAGAAAGAACCCAGTATGGTCCCGGTGTTGGCCTTGGCCACGCCAAGAAAAGACTTCTGCCCGGTCAGGATCTCATCCAAGGCGTCCACAGCCTTGTCCATCTGCTCCTCAGTAACGATAAGAGGCGGTTCCAGCCTTATTACGTTGGGATTGTTCAGCGTGTATGCCGTAATGATATGATACCTGTTCTGAAGCTCCCCGGCTATCAGCGATCCGGTGAATTCCGCCGAAAGTTTGCCTATAGCCGTCTTGGAGAGAAAGCCCTCCTGCTGATTGAACTCGACGCCTATCATGAGCCCCCTGCCTCTGATATCCTTTACCAAGGGAGATTTATCCTTTAAGGCCGTCAGCTTGCCCATGAAATATTTTCCCTTTTCCTCCGCCTGATGAGGAAGGTCATTATCCAAAATGGTCTTTATCGCGGCAATGCCGGCCGCCATAGCCACCTGGTTCCCGCCGAAGGTGGAGGTATGGAGCATGCATTTCTCCTGTGTCCCATAGCCCTTCTTCCATATCTCATCGGTAGTTATATATGCGCCTATCGGCACCACGCCGCCGCCGAGCGACTTTGCCAGGCACATGATATCCGGCGCCACATCCTCATACTCACAGGCAAACATCCTGCCGGTCCTGCCGAATCCCGTCTGGACCTCATCCGCGATAAAGTATGCGTTATATTTGGTGCACAGTTCCCTTACTCCCTTGAGATATCCTTCCGGAGGTATTATTATACCGCCCTCTCCCTGAACGGGCTCGACGATGAATGCAGCGACTCCGCCTTCCTTCAGCCTGTCCTCCAGATGCTCAAGATCTCCGTAGGGGACCGCATCGCAGTCGGGAACAAGCGGCCGGAACGGCTTTTGATATTTCTCCCTGCCGGTCACTGAAAGAGCTCCCATAGATTTGCCATGGAAGGAGTCCTCGCAGTACAATATACGGTGCTTGCCCGAAGCGATCTTGGCCAGCTTGAGGGCTCCCTCGACAGCCTCGGCTCCGCTGTTGCAGAAGAAGCTCTTCTTAAGCTTCCCCGGCGTGATCACCGCCAGATTATGCGCCAGAGCGCCCGGCAGATTATTTACGGCCGCCTGAAGCAGGTTGGGCATGTCCTTTACCTTGTTGACCGCTTCCCATATCTCCGGAGGATTGTGTCCCAGACTCAGTGCCCCGTATGCGCCTAAAAAATCATAGTACTCATTGCCGTCCTCATCCCATACGGAGACCCCGCTGGCCCTCACGAAGTGCTTATCAAACTGCAGAAGCGAAAGCATCTGCACAAAAGCGGAATTTATATATTCACTGTAGTTTTCTCCCACCTTGTTCTTTTTAAAGCTCAGTGCTTCATCAAGAGTATATAAGCTGTCCGTTATCTCTTTTTCCAAGTTAACGCCTCCTTAGATTAACAACATAATAATACAACATATACCGTCAAATTACAATAAAAGAGGGGCTGCGGTTTTAAGCCACAGCCCCTGTTCATCTTCAACTTAGATGAATATAGATTTATTTCTCAGCCCCTGTGGCTGATTCCTCATTTGCCCTTGCCGCCTCGCTTATCTCTTCCTGTCTCTTATCCCATAACTCGCCGGCCTTCTTAGCCCATTTATCCGAGTTGGGTTTGATCTTGTTATAAAAGTCGTCTACTTCCTCAGGCTCGCCCATCTGGGTCGAGTGTGCTCCGGAAGCATGGACCATTTCCTGCATTGCCTCCGGGTTATCGATCAGCGGACACGGGCGAAGCATATTCTCATTGAAGGGCTGATGCCTTCTGTATTCCATCATGAGCGGGGACTTCAGAGCATCAAATAATGAAGTATTCTTTATATTGCATGTTGCGTAATGCACAAAAGCACATGGCTCAACGTCGCCGTTGGCGTTTATGTGAAGATATCTTCTGCCTCCGGCAATACATCCGTGGGCAAATTCACCGTCATTCCAGAAATCTATTGCAAACAGCGGCTTTGTACTTCTGATCTCATTTATCCTCTTATACATCTGAGCCCTCTCCTCAGGAGTAGCCATCATGGAGGGGTTCGAATCCCTTCCGACCGGTACGTAGGTAAAATACCAGCCGAACAGGCATCCCTTTTCTACCATTAGGTCTACAAACTCATCGGAGGATACCTCGTCGAGGTTCCCGTTCATATACATAGTCGAGTAGCCAAAGATCACGCCGGCATCCCTCATCCTCTCCATGGCATCCAGCGCTCTCTCATAAACCTTGTCGCCGCGCCTTGCATTGGTGGTCTCTTTGAAACCATCCACGCTCACCGCAAACGCGAGGTTACCCACTCTCTTTATTTCCTTAATAAAATCATCGTCGATCAAGGTGCCGTTGGTAAATGACAGGAAAACCGAATCGGGATGCGCTTCGGCAAGCTTTACAAGGTCATCCTTCCTCACGGTCGGCTCACCGCCCGAGAATATGGTGAAGAATATGCCCAAGCTCTCGGCCTCGCCGATCACTCTGTTCAGCGTATCATAGTCCAGAGCATCCTTCTTATTATATTCACCAGCCCAGCATCCAACGCACTTCAAGTTGCATGCGGCCGTAGGATCTATAAGTATGGCCCACGGAACGTTTATGTCATATTTCTCCGACAGCTCATTCTGTTTTGGATTCCCCAGCAGACATGCGTCCACAAAGAAGTTTCCCGCCGTCTTCTGCCTTATATTAGGATCGATCCTTGTAAGCAAAGTTATTGCAAACTGATGCCAATTGCTGTTGGGATCCTCCACCTGGGCCTTTACCTTTTCCACGGTTTCCTTATCCGACGGCCTCTTGGCTATCTTTTCGCCTAAGCTTAATATCTTGGGCAGGTTTTCCTCCGGATTGCCGGAAACATATTTTAAGCCCTGACTCACTATGGCCTTGCCAAGAACTTTTTCAGCATAATCAAACATAATAACAACCTCCTAACTGATATTATATTCCCAGTCTGTATTGAGCAGCAAATTCAATAAGATAGGAAATATGATCATTGGAAAGGGAATAATACACCATCTTTCCCTCTCTTCTGCTTTTGATTAAGTTAAGCGACTTAAGGGTCTTCAGGTGATAGGAGACCGCCTGCAGGTTCATGTCCAATATATAGGCTATGTCCCCGACACATAGCTCCTTTTGTGACAGCATATAGACTATTTCGCTTCGAGAGTCGTCACTCAATGCCTTAAAAACATCAGATACACCCTTCAGGGATTTTATCATTGGCTTTAACTCGTCAATACCCTGTGTCTCACGTTCGGTTTCCTTGCTATAGGCATCAGACCTTCCCATCCGCTCATTTCCCCTCAATAAAATTTGACAATGAATCGCATATTCTACATATACCGCCCCCAATCCAATGCAGTCAGCTCTTTATCATCGATACTTAAGCACTTATTTAAGTATTATAATATACCTCGTTATCAAAAAAATCAATAGACATAGAATGACTATTGTCTAAGTTGTTTCCGGTTTTCGGGATTTACGGCATGTACGCTCCGTACAAGATATATGCTTCGGTCAAAGCCGGCATGCGTAAATATTAAGGCGTATCTCCGAATTAAATTATAGCTATTGGAAAGTCTAAATTAAAGAGGAGGGGTCAAATTGTCCATAAAGAGAAGCCGATTTACAAACATCAGAGGCAAGAGAACGGAGTTCGCTGCGGAACTCCTCGCGAGCAGGGACAGATTCTTTGGCAGAGAGGCAAAATCTCAAAAAGCACAGTACGCAAAGGGACACAGGATAGGTACGTCTAAGAGCGTCAAAGTGCCGATGAAGGACAAGATAACTTAAAGGGCAGCTTAAAAGCTGCCCCCTCTCCTCTAAATCTAACCATTATGGCAATTGCACTGCCGGTGTTTCCGGCTGACTGCTTTGCCCTGTCGTTACAATATCACCCTCGCCGATCTGACTGGGCGGAGTTTCCGTATTTGTACCATCCTCGCTGCCCGGTTTCGTCGGTTCCTCCTCTGCCGGTGTCTCCGGTTCAGGATCATTTTCGGCCGGCGGCTCGTTGTCCGTCGGATCTCTGATCACGGGCGGCTGCGGTGCAGGAGGCTCGTTATTCACCGGATTCTCGACAACAGGCGGCTGCGGTGCAGGCGTATTGTCTGCCGGTGTATTTTCAGCACTGCCATTGCCGTTTTGAGGCGCTTTCAACAATTCGTCGATCTTTCCTCTCAGTCCGTCGTTCTGGTTTTCGAGACTGCTGTTTCTCGACCGCAGACCGGATATTTCATCCTTCAGCGAACCGATCTCATCATTCAATTGCTTATTTTTATCCTCAAGCTGCGCAGCATCTTCCTTAAGCTTATCGTTATCTTCCGTCAGCGATTGTTTTTCCTGCTCCAGCAAAGTCTTTTCACCGTTCAGCTTTTCGATGTCCGCGTTCAGCTGAATTATAGCTTCTATCTTCTCGTTCAGCTGGCGTATCAGATCTTCGGCATAGCGGTATAACCGGCCGATATAATCCATCAGCCCCGGGACCACGGTATCGACTATCCTAGTCTGACCATCGGAGATAGAAAGTTCCGGCATTTGATTTACGACCATATCCGTACCGGCATATGGTTCCGCGCCGACGGATGCATTGGATACGGCCGGGCCGTTTGCGACCTTTACATAGTTTTCCGAGACCCCGTCCCAATCGATCAAACCGGCCAGCTTCACTATCAGATCAGATATGCGTCCTCCTTCTTTATCTCCGGACGCTATCTTGCCTTCCCCGCTTGCTATGCCGTCCATCTCAGCCCAGTACCTGTTCATGAGGTAGTCCCGGGTAAATTCTATCTCCCTGCTCTCTATGATATACTCGTTCATATGCTTCAGGGTTATGGTGCCCTTGATCACCTGCGGACCATGGAGCAGCAGATCCGTCAACTGAGCCAGATTGACGTCGGTCCTTATCTTTATGCTGTGCCTGTTATTGTCCTCCAGTTTGCATGGATTGATGTGCAGTATATAGTCCGCGGCATCGCCGGTCACGGAAAAATACACCACGGGATCATAATCCAACCCGTCCGCCCGCTGGACGACTATGTTTTCAGGATTTCTGCGGTCCACCTCAAAGTTCGATATGATATCCTCCGTCGTATCGGCCCTGACGCTCAAGCCGCTGTCCGCCCGCGCATTAAACCATGAAAACGTACTCGGATTTACCAGGAGAGCCATGGCCACCAATAAAACCGCCGCCGTAAAACAAGTAAATCTCAGAAAAAATCGCTTGATGTGACCCACCTCCTTCTTACAAGAATTCGACTCTATTTACTATGCTCGGTATGATAGCCGAGCAGTTTGCATATCATCGTAAACGCTTCAGCCCTGGTTATATCGTTCTTGGGCCTGAATGTATTGTCGGGATAGCCCGTGATTATCTCATTGTCAACGCCGGCCTTCACATATCCTTCGGCCCATCTGCCTATCCCAGCCTTATCGGTGAACCCGAGCCCGTTATCGCTTAAAGGCTTTTTGTCAAACGCCCTTATCAGGACTGCGGCCATTTCCTCTCTGGATATGTCTTTGCCCGGCAGGAACGTCCCGTCCGGATATCCGGTAAACACTCCTCCCGACGTAGACGAGGATATATAGCCCCTTGCCCAGTCCGGTATCCCGTCAGAATAATCCAGCGCTGCTCCCCCGTCGTCTTTCAGCCCGAGAGCCTTCCCGACAAGGACCGCCGTCTCCGCCCTGGTTATATAGTTATCCGGCCTGATCGTCCCGTCCTCGTATCCCTGTATCACACCATGCTGCAGCAGAGCCACGATGCAGTCATGGGCCCAGTGCCCGCCTATGTCCGGGAATACTTCCTCAGGCTGCTCCACCAGTTCGTTTTCCCCATCATCACCATGGTGATGATGGTTATTATTGTCTTCGTCCCCGCCGGACGGCGCAGTATTTCCGCTCATATTCACAAGAAGGTCTGCCTTTGCAATAAGCCCCTGAATACCGTTGCCGGCTCCCTCATCCATCTTCGCCGTATATTTCAGGTCGGCATGATCGCCGCTCGCTATACTGAACCTGTCTGCGGGAGACAAGGCGTATCCCTGATGCACGCTGCTTCCGCTCTCATAGAGCATATCGTAAAAGCTGCCGCTGAATATGGTATCGTTAAAGACCAGCATCCTGCCCCTTTCGATGGTGAGCTTCATGTCTTTGGCATATTCATCGTATATGCCGCTCTCTGCCTGCTGGGAATCCCTCTCCAACTTCATAGTCATACCCAGCCTGTCGACGTTAACCGTTTCGGAGTAGTCATTGTAGATCCTTATCGTGCCGCTCTTCTCCACCCCGGGAGCCCATACCGTGCCTCCCATGACGGAGCTGTCCGTAAATACTGGACCCGCCCTGGAACCATCTCCCGTAACATGCAGCGCTACGTCGGGCGCATTTCCGGCAAACGTCGTACCGGCACCCCAGACGTTGCCCACTCCGAGCAGCACTGCCAGTATCAGTACGATGGCGATCCTCATGCTGTTATGCCCGTTTGACATCGATCTCCTCCTTTCATTTAGGAGTTCGGCGCGCCTCTTGAAGGAATTATCCTCTCCGTTTCAAAAGGCAATATGGGCAATGGCAGTGACCGCCATTGCCCCCTGTATTCAAGCTAGAATATCTGATGCTGGTTACCTACTCTGCCCAACCTTGATTGGCGGTCTGCGTTGCATCAAACACAAACGTAAAGGTGGCCGATTTGCCTTGATAATCGTTATTTGCCTCTTTGGGAAGGTAAAAGGTTATGTTGAACGTGCTGCTCCCTCCCGCGGGAATGGTACCGATCTCTACAGGTTTCATCCAGTCGATCCTGCCCAGTTTGGGCAACTTTGTAGGAGGATCGGTTGGCTTTACTATACCGATCTGAAGAGGCTTTTTCCCGTCGTAGAATATATTGCCGGTAAGCGGCTGCACGCTTATCCTGTACTTTAAGGGAATGGTCCCGCTGTTTTTCACGGTTATGTCTTTGTCCTCGAACCATCCAGGATATATATTGTCAACATCCATTTCCGCCGTAAGCGCGCCGGGGCTGTCTATGACCAGCGTGCCGGTGGTAAAGACATTGTCCCCGCTCTCCACCCGGCTGGTAAAGTAGGCCATGGTTCCGACGCCGGCGCAGGCGCATATAAGCGCTATTGCCAATATACCCGTCAACAGTTTCCTATTCAATTAATTCCACCCCCAGAGAGTTATATTCATACGTAATACCTGGCAAAGTCAAAATATCATCAGGTCAAAATATCGGCCGGGCTTTTATCCCGGCCGGTATTCTATTGGCTGTAAGGCTATTTCACCGCTTCTGTCCAGCCCTGATTCTTGACCTGAGTGGCGTCGAACACAAACGTAAAGTCGCCCTTTATTCCCTGATAGGCATTATTAGCAGCCTCAGGCAGCCTGAAACCTACGATTAACGTTCCGTCCTTACCAGAAGGTATGAACCCCCCAAGATCCACATAACCCATTGCATTTATTTTCTTATACATTGGAAGCAGTGAAGCTTGATCAGTTTTTTCTTCAGATTCTGATCCATTTACAAAAGGTATCCAATACGCGGCTACCTCAAGAGGCGTATCGCCGTCATAGAGCGGATTTCCTGCATTCGGCAGAACGCTCATCCTGCATTTAAGGTCAAGAGTGCCGGAATTGTGCACTTTTATAGTCTTTATGTCAGAATACCAGCCGGGATAGATATTGTCGACCGTCATATTTTTTGTGAGTGAACCTGGACTATCGATGACAAGCGTTCCCGTAGCAAACGTATTGTTTTCACTCTTGGCCTGGCTGGTGAAGTAAGCATATGAGCCCACGCCCAGACCGAATGCCAGTATGCCTATCAAAACTAAGCTTATAAGCAGATTTCTCTTCATCAAAAATACCTCCGATTTTAAATTTTAATTTCTCTTTCTTTTGTGTTAAAGTACAGATGGATGATTATTTATATATTTCTTTTGAGCTGCCCCGTACGGCGGCTCTATTTTTTTACCCTCAAGCACACCATCTCCTCTACTTTTTGATTTTTACGTCATCTATGTAATTTTAATTATGTCCCCAGTCTTGCTCACACGGTATGATTTTTATTTTCATCCTTCAGGATCGCAAAGACGTTTTTCAGCTCACCTGCCAACAGCAGAACGGCGGGTACCGCGATAAGCAGTATAAAGCCCCACATGCTCCTGGCGAACCTGGCCACGTACCCTCCGTAGGGTATCCTGAACATATATTTGCCTACGATCTGCCCGCGGTCCACGGGCTCGTCATCCTCCACATTGTTCGCATCGCCCTTTGTCTTGAACACCTCGCTGCTGCCGTCCTGCGCTATTTCGGCTATCCTGTGGGTGACCAGTACGCTTTTTTCCCTAAAGGTGATCACGTCGCCCTGTTTTATTTCCCCTTTGGGCGGAGCCACCACTATCACGTCTCCCGGCTCAAATGCCGGACTCATGCTGCCGGAAAGCACCGTCAGCATCTTATAGCCCATGACGGAGGCGATCCCGTCGGGATTTCTTCTTCCCTGTACCGCCAGTATCACGGCAAGGATCATTATCACTATCAATATCGCCGAAACAATATTGCCTGCTAGATGGAGAAATTTTTTCATCGTCTTCCCCCTCGTCTGCCGTTATTAATTTAATATTAATGTATTATCTTTCAAATCTTTATACTATGTATATAGATATTCTATTATTTCTAAACTTATTCCCAAAATAAAAACCCAATCTAAAAAATAGATTGGGTCGGTTGCACCATTGACTGCGCAAATCTAAAGGTGCCCATTTTTTAAGGATTTGCGTCATCGTCTCCCGGTATTGACTTTTTATCTAGCTTGATTCAGATTGTAAATCGTATCAAGGAAAAATTTTGTCGTATCAGGATGCGTTAATAGATATATTATCTGCCACATTAATACATATTATACAATGAAGTGACAAAAATGGCAATAATATTTTTAAAATTATATTTGCTGCGATATGTTATATATATTATTTGCAGCATTATTGTCGAAATAATCCTTTCCCGTGGTCGATGCCAGAGTGGCATCGGCATTTATCCATTTCCCCTCATCGGAAATATAAAATTCATTCCAGGCATGATAGCCGGTGGCACCGTCGGAGTCGACCTCTCCCTCGACTAATTTTGTCTCAAGTCCGGCGGCCCGTCCCAGGGCGGCCGTCAATGCCGCATAGTCGAAGCAGACGCCCTTGCCGGTCTTTAATGCGTTGACCGCACCGTATTCATTGTCATAGTCATTTTGTCTTTGGCTTTCGAGTTTTTTATAGTCATACTCCATGTTATCCTTCACCCAGTCATAGATCGCCTTAGCCTTTTCCCTGTCGGTATTCAAACCCTCGGTGAGCTGTCCGGCCAATTTGATTATACCGTCGTCGCCGCTCTCAATGTACTTTCCCGGCACCTTGAACCTGTTTGCTCCGGTCGCATTCTCCACAGTAAGGCCGGGCCCGTAGCTATATTTCCTGTCGTACTCATGCACCATCACGTCCAGCCTGTAGCTTCCCTTACCCTCGGTCAGCCATATGTCCTCATCAAAGGCCCCATTCTTTAGGGATACGTCATACCATTCCCTCTTATCGTCCTTGGTCAAAAGTATCTTTATATCGTCCTTGTCGGTCTTTCCGCTTATCCGTACCATTCCGTCCGCCTCATCGGAGGGCAGTCCGGCTATGGTAACGCCGTTTTTGGTTATGTTCTCCGGCTCTCCTGCATAGACATTGCCGGAATTTGCGCAAATCAAGATGAAAACACAGCAGAGCAGCAAAGCAGCCTTAAAACCCCGCTTCATTCGTAGATCCCCCTTTTTCGGCAGCCCGTCCATCAATAGTGCGATGCGCACCTTAGACCGTAGCTTTGCGTCTCCGCCTTTCGGCGGGTTTGCCATTATCGAAAGGTAAAAAAATCCTGCTCCGGATCACCGAAACAGGATTCTGTCTTCCATATATGCATCTTCGGTAACCCGGCTGCCATTGTCCCAAGACCTTAGGCCCGCAGTTTTGCGTCTCCGCCTTTCGGCGGATTTGCTATTATCGGTATGCAGTTTTTTTCACAATTAAATTATCTCACAAATATTTAAAACTGTAAATATATTTTTCCTATCTTAAATATATGCACTCCTTTATCTCTGTCTGCGGCAATCTGATCTCTCTGCCGAAGGCCTTCGCCATAAGGGAAATGACCTCCATACCGTCTATACCGTCTATGGCTCTCTTTAAAGTCCTTCTGCCAAAATCGGTGTCCATAGAGCCCTGTTCTTCCAGCGGCGAAGCGAACGGAATGACAATCTTTGCCAGAGGTCTCAGATCCTTCTCCGCGGGAGTGATATCTATGAGCATATCCAGCTTGGCGAGCGCCAGCGGATTAAGACCGTCGATATTGCCCACGGTTATCAGTCCCGCTATCTGTCCTTCGCCGATCATCCTGCCCAGCTCATCTTGGGTCACCGCATCATAGCCCATGGCTTCCAGTCCGCGTACATTGACGCCGTCCCTTACGGGGATGCGCAGTACGTCGGACCGCAGCTCCAGAATGCCGCCCGTCCTGCCGGCGCTGTTCTCATGATATACGAGGCACGGTCTTTTAGCCTGCTTTAAGGATTCCTCATCGTAATCCTCTTTATAGTGCTTAGCGCCTCTCTTCTCGGCCTTCCTTATCCAATAATACACCTGGGGATAATCGCGCATCTCCAAGCCTTCGGTGATTATGACGTCCGCCATCTCCATGTTTTTCAGCGTGACGGCGTCCGCCTCTATATCCCCGCCGGGAACAAAGAACTTATCGTCCAGCACATATCCCTCGAAGGCCTGCCTTAAGGCCAGGCCCTCCTCGTTCGTCAGCGAAGGGGATGCCAACAATGCCAGCTTGCCGGCGTTTGCCGAATTGAACCTAACGATCTCCTTGGCCGCGGTCCTTACGGCATCCTCCATGGAAATCTCCTTCAAATTCCCATCCGCCCTCATCATAGGCTGCTCCACCGCATACCTGCCGTTTATCCAGTCAAAGCCAAAGCTGCCCTTTTCGCACAGCAGGGCCTCGTCCAGAGGACCTTCCGCCCGCGGCTCGATCCTCATTATCATCTGTCCGCGGGTCTCCACGGTGACGGGGCAGGCCAGGCCGCATCCCGTGCATGTGGTATCCGTCTTCTTTACCCTGACCGGCACAGGCTTGGCATTTCTGTTCACGCTCATTATGGCGCCCGTCGGGCATACATAGGCGCACTGACCGCACATTATGCACGTGGAATCGCTCAGCAGCTTTTCAAACTCCGGCTTGGTGGTCGCCTCGAAGCCTCTCTTCACATAGCCCAGCGTGGAAACTCCCGACATCTCGTCGCAGACCCTTACGCACAGTCCGCACAGTATACATTTGTTCGGATCTCTCAGTATATCCGCCGAAGAATAATCCTTGTCCCTCTTGGGCTTCAAGCCGGGCAGACTCTGCGGGTCGACGTCATACATATTGGAGTATTGATACAGCTTGCATTCGAAATAATCCAGGCAGCCGCACTCCAAACATCTGGCACCCTCTTCCCTGGCCGACTGCTCGTCGAAGGTGGCGAGATACTCTCCGAAATTGTCCCTGCGCACGTCCGCATTCTTTATCTCAGGCTGCTTCCGGGCTATCTTTTCCCTTCCGGCAAGGTCTTCGGGGGTGATATCCTCCTGTTTTACGAGATAGGGCTGCGCAGTCGGAACAAGTCTGCCGCTCAGGCAGCCCTCTATAGCCCGGGCCGCCTCTTTGCCCGTGGCTATCGCCCTCACGGCTATATCCGGTCCGGTCACGGCATCTCCCGCGGCAAATACATAGGGGATACTAGTCCTGTAGGTCCCCGCTTCCGTCACTATCCTGTTTCTGTTTATTGCGACGCCCTCTAAGCCGTCTGCGTCTATCTGCTGGCCTATGGCCGCTACGCAGGTATCGGCCGCGATATATATCTCCTCACCGGGTATCGGCACGGGAGACCTTCTGCCCGAGGCGTCCGGCTGCCCCAGCTGCATCTTCTGGAAGTTGACCCCCGTCATCCTTCCGCCGCTGGATATGACTTCCTTCGGCCCGGCAAGGTATAGAAACTTTACGCCCTCCTGCTCCGCTTCCTCTATCTCTTCCGCCCTGGCGGGCATTTCGTTCTTTGTCCTCCTGTAGGCCACGGTGACCTCTTCGGCCCCCATCCGTACCGCCGTCCGAGCGGCATCCATCGCCGTATTTCCTCCGCCCACCACTATGACCTTGCGTCCCAGGGCCACAGGCTGATTCATGGCGACCATTCTCAAAAGCTCGATGCCTCCCATGACGCCTTCCGCATCGTCTCCCGGTGCTCTCATGCCGCTGCTCTTCTGAGCCCCAACTGCCAAAAGCACCGCGTCGAACCCCTGACTCCTCAATGAATCAATGGTAAAGTCCCGGCCCAAGACCATGCCGGTCCTTATATCCAGCCCGACATCCTCTATCGAGGATATCTCCCTGGCAAGTACCGATTTGGGAAGCCGGTATTCGGGTATGCCGTATCTCAGCATACCGCCGGTATCCGGCATCTTTTCAAATATGGTCACGGCATAGCCGTCTCTCTTCAGGAAATATCCGGCCGACAGTCCCGCAGGACCTGCTCCGATAATGGCGACTCTCATTCCGTTGGGCTGCTTTACCTCGGGAACATACGGCCTGGCCGACGCCAGATCGTAGTCGCCGGCAAACCTCTTGAGGTTGCATATGGATACCGGCTCGTCCACCAAGTCCCTCCTGCACTTTTCCTCGCAGGGATGCGGACATATCCTTCCAACGCTGGCCGGCAGCGGCACAGTCTCCTTTATCAGCTTTACCGCCTCTTCATACTGGCCGCTACTGATGAGCGCCGCATATCCCTGGGCGTCGCAGTGTGTAGGACACGCGATGACGCAGGGCGGCCTGCAGTCTCCCCTGTGCTCCGAAAGCAATAATTCCAAGGTGAATTTTCTTGCGTCCGTCACTCTCTTGGTATTCGTATGCACAGTCATACCGTCGGCAGCCTCGGTGGCGCAGGATCTCAAGAGCTTCCTGTTGCCCTCCACCTCCACCACGCACATGCCGCATGAGCCGTATGGCTCCAAGCGGCCGTCATAGCAGAGGGTAGGTATATCCACGCCGTTTTGCCGGGCGATCTCCAGGATCGTCTGCCCCTTATGACCGCTTACCTCTTTCCCATCTATGTTAAGTCTTATCATTATCTCGTATCCCCCCTTAGCTTATAACAACTGCATCAAAGTTGCATACGTCATAGCATGTATGGCATTTGGTGCACTTATCAGGATCTATATGGTACGTCTTTTTCGGCTCGCCGGATATGGCATGAGAGGTGCACTTGCGTGCGCACAGTCCGCAGCCCACGCATTTATCCGGGTCTATGGAAAAGTGTATCAGCTGCTTGCATCTGCCTCCGGGACATTTCTTTTCCTTTATATGAGCCTCATATTCATCCCTGAAATACCTTATGGTAGTGAGTATCGGGTTGGGCGCGGTCTGCCCCAGTCCGCACAGGGCCGTGTCCTGCACCATGTGGGCCAGGCCTTCCAGCAGTTCTATGTCACCTTCCTGCCCATCCCCGGCGCATATCCTCTCCAGCACATCCAGCATGCGCCGCGTGCCCAGCCTGCACTGCGTGCACTTGCCGCAGGATTCTTTAACTATAAAGTCCATGAAGAACCTGGCGGTATCCACCATGCAGGTATCCTTGTCCATTACCACCATGCCGCCCGATCCCACTATGGCGCCCGTCTTGGTCAGGGATTCGTAGTCCACCGTGGTGTCCAGCAGGCTCTCGGGTATGCATCCCCCCGACGGCCCTCCCAGCTGCACCGCTTTGAACTCCTTGTCCTTCTTTATCCCTCCGCCTATATCGTATATTACCTCTCTCAGCGTCATTCCCATGGGTACCTCGACCAGTCCCCCGCGCTTTATCTTGCCCGTGAGGGCGAATACCTTCGTGCCCTTGGATTTCTCCGTGCCGTACGAGGCGTATTTATCTCCGCCGTTATTTATTATCCATGAGACGTTGGCTAAGGTCTCCACGTTGTTGATCACCGTAGGCTTCCTGCGGTATCCCGAGTAGGCGGGATACGGCGGCTTTAGTCTCGGCATCCCTCTCTTTCCCTCGAGGGATTCTATAAGGGCCGTCTCCTCGCCGCATACGAAGGCTCCCGCTCCCTGTCTTATCTTTATGTTGAAGCTGAAGTTCGTTCCGAACAGGTTATCTCCCAGATATCCCTTCTCCTGCGCCTGCTTTATGGCGGTCTTGAGCCTCTTGATAGCTATGGGGTATTCGGCCCTGGCATAGATTATGCCCTGCTCCGCCCCTATGGTGTAGCCCGCTATCATCATTCCTTCGAGAACGGCGTGGGGATCTCCTTCCAGCACGCTTCTGTCCATGAATGCCCCGGGATCTCCCTCGTCCGCGTTGCATATGATATACTTTGGAGTTCCGGGAGCTTCCCTGGTGTTTTTCCATTTCAACCATGTGGGGAATCCCGCTCCCCCTCTGCCCCTGAGGCCGGACTCCTTTATCTGCTCTATTATCTCGTAGGGGTCCATGGAGAGCGCCTTGCGTATGGCGGCGTATCCTCCCGCATCTATATAGTCCCGTATGTCTTCGGGGTTTATGACCCCGCAGTTTCTCAGCACTATCTTTACCTGTTTATCCTGATAGTTATCCGTCTTGCATTCGCCGCTGCTGTCCTTTACCGCCCACTTGAGCAAAGGTTTTCCCTCAATGATGTGGCTCTTGACTATTTCACCTATCATATTGGGCTTTACGCTCCCGTAGGTCACCGTTCTTCCGTCTTCGCCGGTTATGTCCACCAAAGGTTCCTTGTAGCACATACCTACGCAGCCTGTGGGATATATCTCCACGTCCATGCCCTTGGTCTCTTCCGTCAGCTTGTCGTATACGGCCAGGCCGCCCGCCGCGATGCCGCAGCTTCCCAGCCCTACCCTTATTTTATACATACGCCTTACCCCCTTGCCCTGTAATCGGCTATTATCTCTTTTACCCTGTCCAAGGTAAGCTGCCCGTAGGCCCGGCCGTTTATCATCATCACCGGCGCCAGACTGCAGCATCCCAGGCATGCGACGCTCTCCAGCGTAAAGAGCTTGTCCGCGGTAGTGTCTCCCACCTTTATCTCCAGTTCATCCTCCAAAGCGGAGAGTATATTCTCCGACCCGTTGACATGACAGGCCGTTCCCTGACAACACATGATGAGGTTCTTGCCGACGGGTTTAAATCTGAACTGGGCATAAAACGTAGCTACGCCGTAGACCTGGGCCTCGGATATATTCATGCTCTTGGCAATATACTTAAGTGCATCGGCAGGCAGGTAATTATATATCGCCTGAGTCTCCTGCAATACTGTTATAAGCGCCCCCCTGTCGTCCCCGTATTCCTCGATGACAGGCTGAATGAGAGAAAGATCCACTTCCTCCTGAAACTTTACCATTTCCGACATTTTGCATCCCCCTTTATGTGCGCGCTATTATATTAATACTACAAAAATTACCGCATTCCTGCTTTTATGAAAAAATCGTAATAAATTCCTGCAAATTGGCATCATGTTGACGGACGGCCCGGCATCCATAAACACACATCTATAATTATACCACAAAAATACCCGCAGATCGGGGTGTTAAAATTTCTCAGATATCACCTTGGGCTGCATGAAGCATTTAAGATAGTCATGGCTTCCCGTCTTGGCATCGGTGCCCGAAAGCTTAAAACCGCCGAAGGGCTGCGCGCCTACCAGCGCTCCCGTGCAGGCCCTGTTGAAATACAGGTTGCCCACGTCAAAGCGCGTCCGGGACCGTTCCAGATGCTCCCTGTCGCAGGAATAGACCGAGCCGGTAAGGCCGTATATGGTGTTATTGGCAATATCCAGAGCATCGTTAAAATTATCCGCCCTTATGATGGACAGCACCGGCCCGAAGATCTCCTCCCGGGCGGTCCTGGCCTCAGGATCGACGTCTTTGAATATTGTCGGTTCTATAAAATATCCCTCGTCATTTATGCGCCTGCCTCCGTATATCAATTCCCCCTCGTCCCTGCCGATCTCTATATATCCCAATATCTTTTTACATGCGGCCTCGTCGATCACCGGTCCGAGATCCGCGGCAAGGTCCCTGGGATCTCCCACCCCAAGCCGTGATGTGAACTGCTTTATTCTGTCTACGGTCTCATCGTATACCTCGCTTAAGATTATCGCCCGGGAGCATGCGGAACACTTCTGTCCCTGGAACCCAAAAGCCGACGATACTATGCCTGCAGCCGCGCTGTCCAGGTCGGCGCCGGCGTCCACTATCACCGCATCCTTGCCGCCCATTTCGATGACCGTCTTCTTTAGATGGGCCTGGCTCGGCCTCACCTTTGCCGCTTCTTCATAAATATGCATGCCCACTTCCTTAGAGCCGGTAAAAGCTATGAAATGGATTCCCGGGTGCATCACCAGATAATCGCCTATCTCTTCGCCGCTGCCGGGCAGAAAGTTGATGACGCCATCCGGGAACCCGGCTTCCTCAGTCATCTCCATAAACTTCGAAGCTATCACGGGAGTGGCGCTGGCCGGCTTTAAAACCACGGTATTCCCAGCAGCCACCGGACCTATTGTCGTTCCGGTCAGTATCGAAAGCGAGAAATTCCACGGCGGTATCACAGCGCCCACCCCCAGCGGCCTGTATATCATCTCGTTATCCTCGTCCGGCAGCCTGACCAGGCATTCTCCCTCGTCCAGCCTTTCGGCCTCCCGCGCGTAATACTCTATGAAGTCGACGGCCTCCGCGAACTCTCCGTCTGCCTCCGGCCATATCTTGCCGCCCTCGATCATCATCAGGGCGGTCAGCTCCGTCCTTCTCCTCTTAAAGGCCGCCGACAGGGCATAGAGGTATTTGGCTCTCTCATGTCCTGAAAGACTGCCCCAATATTTAAAGCTCATCTCACCTGCCCTTATGGCCCTGTCGGCCATTTCCCTGCTCCCCTTGGCTACGTAGCCCACGATCTCGTTGATATTCGATGGGTTTACCGACGTGATATACTCGCCGGAGAGTATATGGTCCCCCGCTATCACGGCGGCGTGCTTCTCCCCGAAGCCGTCCTCCGCCGCTTTTATCGCCTTGACCAATTCATCCGCCGCATCCCCGCGGGTATAGTCGACCGCGGCCTCGTTCACAAACTTATCCCTCATATTTAGGCCTCCCAAATAATATGGCGCTCTGTTAATTTAATCTACATCATTATATCATATGAGAATACCGCAGTACTATAAAAAGCGCTGTCCCGGCCGGCAAAACCAATTCCGTTATTGAATAAATCTCACGGGGGCGGCAGCGCCTTCGTGAGCCACCCGCCGAACGGCAAGCACAAAACATTAAAAAAGACAAAGTACCCAAAAATATGGTACTTTGTCTTCAAACCGGCAGTTTTTAAATTATAAACAAGCCCGGCAGACCGTTACTTTGCGCAAAATTGGCATCGGTCTGAACAGTTATTCCTTGGGCTTCATAGTCGGGAACAAAATGACGTCCCTTATGGAATATGAATCCGTAAGTATCATCACGAGCCTGTCTATTCCTATGCCCAGTCCGCCCGTAGGGGGCATGCCGTACTCCAGAGCCATGAGGAAGTCCTCATCCATCATGTTGGCCTCCTCGTCGCCGGCCTCTCTGGCTTTGACCTGCTCTATGAACCTCTCCCTCTGATCCAGCGGATCGTTGAGCTCGGAAAAGGCGTTGCCCATTTCCATCGAGTTGATAAATATCTCGAACCTGTAAGTGAGCCTTGGGTCCTCCGGTATTCTCTTTGCCAGCGGAGATATCTCCACAGGATAGTTGATTATAAAGGTGGGCTCTATGAGTTCGCGTTCAACATACTCCTCGAAAAACTGGTCTATGATGTGCCCTCTTGTCGTCTTGTTGGGCTCCAGCTCCAGCTTATGCTCTGCGGCTGCCCTTTGGGCCTCCTCGTCGGTGTTTATCTCGTTAAAGTCCACTCCGGCGTATTTCTTTACCGCATCTATCATGGAAAGGCGCGGCCACGGTTTGCCCAGGTCGATCTCCCTGCCCTGATAGGTTATGTTGAGAGTGCCCAAAACATTCTGCGCTATATACTTTATCATATTTTCGGTCAGGTCCATCATATCTTCATAGTTGGCATAGGCCTGATACAGCTCTATGGTCGTGAACTCGGGATTGTGCCTTATGTCTATGCCCTCGTTCCTGAACTGTTTTCCTATCTCATAGACCTTCTCGAATCCTCCGACTATGAGTCTTTTCAGGCGCAGCTCGGTGGCGATCCTGAGGTACATGTCTATGTCCAGCGTATTGTGATGGGTTATGAACGGCCTGGCGTTGGCCCCTCCGGGAATGGTCTCCAGTATGGGCGTCTCCACCTCGATAAAGCCGTTGTCGTCCAAATATCTTCTCATCTGCTTTATTATATTGCTTCTCATCTCAAAGGTATGTTTTACCTCGGGATTCATTATGAGGTCGGTATACCTTTCCCTGTAACGCAGCTCCATGTCCTTAAGGCCATGCCACTTTTCCGGAAGCGGCCTTATGGACTTGGAAAGCAGTACGAACTCCTTGACCTTTATGGATACCTCGCCCATATGGGTTTTGAATACCGTCCCGGTCACGCCGAGTATGTCTCCGATATCCACTGTCTTGAAGAGTTCGTATGGCTCCTCGCCCACCTCGTCCAGTTTTACATAGATCTGTATTTTGCCGAATCTGTCGTTCAAATCGGCAAAGCCGGCCTTGCCGTGGCCCCTCTTAGCCATGAGCCTCCCAGCTATGGTCACGGTTTTGCCGTCATAATCCTCAAATTTATCTTTTATTTCATTTGTATATTCGGTACGATCAAACCTGGTTATCTCAAAAGGATTCTTGCCTTCCTGCTTGAGTTTATCCAGTTTTTCAAGCCTTACCTTCATGAGTTCATTAAAATCTTCCGGCTGGGACTTCTCCATAAGTAACCTCCATTTTTATTTTTTTATCTCAAGTATCTTCAGCTTTACGGTGCCGTCCGGCACATCGGCCTCCACCTCTTCTCCGGTTCTCTTGCCAAACAGGGCTTTGCCTATCGGCGATTCGTCGGATATTTTATTGTTCATGGGATCGGCTTCAGCTGAACTTACAATAGTATATTCATCTTCTTCATTAAATTCCATATCCAAGATCCTCACGGTAGTCCCAATGTTCACGGATTCGGTAGATACGTCTTCCTCGTCTATCACCTTGGCATTTCTGAGCATCTGTTCGATCTGGGCTATTCTGCCCTCGACAAAGGCCTGTTCGTTCTTGGCCTCGTCATATTCTGAATTCTCGCTTAGGTCGCCGTATGATCTGGCCACCTTTATTTTTTCAGCTACCTCCAAACGTTTTACCGACTTCAAGTATTCCAGCTCTTCCTCATATTTTTTTAGACCATCATAAGTAAGCACAACCGTTTTATTGGCGCTCATCTGCTCTCCCCTCTTCATTTAATGCAATACTTATTTATAATCTTATGCATTAGATTAACACACAAGCACTGCATAATGCAGTGCCTGTGTGTTTATATTAATGTGTTTATTATAGAACAGGGTGATTGACATGTCAAGCTCGATAATTTTTTATTTTTTCAGACGCATTTTGTTTTATTTTGTCTATCTGTTCGGAGGTCACCGCTTTTTCAAAGCTTCTAAAGCCCGCCAGCTTGAAGCCGTGCTTTTTACATATGCCGTATATCTCCCTGACCTTATCTGCGGAAAGTTCCCTGCCCATGGAGAAATTTTCTATCCTGCCTTCCATAGCCAGGGCCATTGTCTCGGCCATGCATGCATAGGACGTCTTGGGAGGAAATCCGAAGTTGAAGTTGAAATTGACGTCGCCGGGCACCTCGACTACTCCGCCCTCTATGACCAGTACGTCGTCCCTGACCTCGACGACCTCCTTGGAGACATCCCGCGGCCTGGCCACGTCGCAGACCACCGCTCCCGGTTTGAGATCCATAGGCTCTATCACGGTATCCACGGCGCTGGTGACGGTTATTACCACGTCCGCATCCCTCAGCGCCCCGTGAACGTTGTCGTTCAGCCCGGCCCTGACTCCAGTCTTTTCGTACAGCTCTCCGGCAAAATCCTTTAATTTTTCCACGTTTCGCGCTGCCAGCGTCAGGCTGTCAACCTCGCCCGCCATCATCTCGGCGCATACCCTGCCGATAGACCCCGTAGCGCCTATCACCACGGCTTTGCACTCCTTAAGGTCCTTTCCCATTATCTTCGCGGCTCTTTTAGTTCCCTCCATAGCCATGGCCACCGTATAACTGTTGCCCGTGGTCACGGCAATATCCAGATTTTTGGCTACGGTATAGCCCGCATCCCCGACAACGGAGGTCAGCGCTCCAAGCCCCACTATTTCCGCGCCCAATTCCTCAGCGATCTTGCCCGCCCTGATGATCTTTTTTGTCACCATATCGGCGGGGAGAGAAAGCATCTGGTCGGAAACCAGCGGAACGGCTACGAACCATCCCTCCGTCTCTCCGTATGGACTGCTCACTCCCGTTATCTTCGATACCTCCTGGGGTGGCATGATCTTTGTCACCTGTTTTACTACGCCTTCGGGAATTTTACTCATAAAGCCATATTTCCTTGTCACATCCCTCGTCTCTATAGGATGAATTATAAAGGCAAATCTATGCATGTTAATCATTTCCTTTCCTTACGGACCTCAGACTGAAGATATTCGACCCTCGGAACGAAACCGATCCTGTCCAGAAGCTTCAGATAGTCGTCCGGCGTCATTTCCTCAGGTTTTTTACCGGCCAAAGTTATAAGCACCGCCTCCATGACATTGGTGCCGAAGGACCTGCCGTTCATCTCCGGCGTCGTGGTGATGAGCAGCCTGACTCCTCTCTTCCTGAGTTCTTCCACATCGCCTGCAGTCACGGTATTGGTGATTATCACTTTATCCTCCAATCTCTCCGGCATATACCTTTTGATGAACAGGTAATCGCCCGCTATTATCTCCGCCCAGTCATAATATTTTTTGTGCCTCGACTTCGATACCTCCTGCTTTTCCCCCGTGGGATAAAGCACCTCAAAGGGCAGCCTCCTGAGTATGGGCATCAATACCGACGCAAGAAAATACAGCATTTTGAGCGATCTCACCGGCATGGGTACGCCCAAGGCAAATATCGCATCCCCCAGTATGAGGTCACATCCCAGCTTATCAAATGTCTGCGCCATGCCAAACCTGTCCAGTCCGCATACGAGCAGCGTCTTCTTCCCTCTGAGAGGCATCACCTCGCCGTCCACATACTCCACCACTCTCCGCTCAAGGGTATCCTTGAGGCCGGAGCCGTCCACCATGGGCGTCATTCTGGCTGCGTTTTTCAGCGGAATCGCGTCCCTGATCTCATACCTTTTCGCTCCTGCCTTGAGGTACAGGTCGATACCGCCCATACCGAAGGCGTCCACCTTTCCATCCAATTCGGAGATTATCTTTATGGCCTTATCCACGTCTCCGTCCGTTCCTATACGCTCTATCTCAAATTTTTCACCCAGAAATTCCGCCTCTACCTTATGGTCTCTCGTGGATGAACCGATACTTACGCCGACGACATGTTTCAATCTCATCACTCCTAGCCTCTGATCGTCCTGATGACCGATATGAATCTCTCGGGATCTATGTATACATCCTGAGTAATGGGAGACTCACCTATATCGAGGGTAAAGACCTCGTTGCCGAGGATCTCTTCCACCAGTTTGGTTCGTTTGTCCGACCCGAGGAAAATAATTTTATCATAGCTGCGCAGCTTTGCTATGATGTCAAGCACTAAGTTGAAGAGCTGCGCTCCGTCCTTATTGGTTACAAAGTCCCATCTTTCTTTTTCCGAAAGCAGAAATACAAGTTCGACCCCGTTTTCTCTTGCTATCCCTTCCAGTTCCTTCCTGTTTTGAACGGGAAATCCTATGAGCGCCATACTGCCGCCCTTTTTGATCTCTCCCATATTTTCCAGGCGGGACACGAAGGTCCGGTCTATGCGGAAGCGCTCGGCCACCTCCTGTTGGGAAAGCCCTCTCGTCCTCATCTCCAGCATTTCATCGGTGATTCTATGGACCTTATCGGCATCGATGGTCTTATCACCTATATGAATGGGCCTCATATGCATCATCCTTTGTGCACATTTTGTGCTCACTATATTTATACTGATATATTGTAAAACTTTTGTCTTAATAAATCAAGCTTTTTCGATTCTCACTTCCTAACTCTCATCTGTTACTTGCGATTTATATTCGGCGAGCTTCTTTATCACTCCGTCCATGGTCTCCGTCCTGTTTATCTCATCTCTCATTGCCCTCGCGCCTTCCAGTCCCTTGATATACTCGCCGATGATCTTGCGCATCTCCCGGAGGCCCCGCCTCTCTCCCTTAAGGGATACCTCCAGCTCAAGATGTCTCAGGGCCATGTCTATCCTCTCGCCGGCTGTGGGAAGCGGCAGCTTTGTCCCTGTCCGCAGAAATTCATCTGTTCTGTGGAATATCCAGGGGTCGCCTATGGCGCCTCTTCCGATCATTACCGCGTCGCATCCGGTAAGCTCCATCATGTCTGCGGCGTCCCGCGATTTAAATATGTCGCCGTTGCCTATCACCGGTATCTTCACTGCCTCTTTGACATGTTTTATTATTTCCCAATCCGCCCTTCCCGAATAGAACTGGTCCCTGGTCCTGCCATGCACGGCCACCGCCGCCGCGCCGCTCTCTTCCGCGATATGCGCTATCTCGGCGGCATTTACATGCTGCCCGTCCCATCCCTTCCTCATCTTTACCGTGACAGGTTTTACCGACGCCTCCGCGACCGCGCTTATTATCTCACCGGCCAGGCCGGGGTCCATCATGAGCGCGCTGCCTTCCCCACTGCCGGTCACCTTTTTCACAGGGCAGCCCATATTTATATCCGTGATACAGAATGGGTATTCGTTGAGTATTGTGGCGGCACGCGCCATCGTCTCCGGCTCATGCCCGAATATCTGGACGGCGGCTATCCCTTCATACGTACTGTAATCCAGCATTGCCCTGGTTTCCCTGCTGCCGTATACAAGCGCTTTGGCCGAGATCATCTCCGTATATTTGAGGCTGCAGCCCATCTCATCGACTATCATCCTGCAGGCCCGGTCCGTATATCCCGCCATTGGAGCGAGAAATACCCTGCCCCTTAGTTTTACATTGCCGATAGTCATGTTTTCATCATACATAGCCCATTACCCCTCTGATACTCACTTCGCCTGCCCTGACTTCTTTTATGACGCCCGTGTCCGTCTTGATGCTAAGCTCGCCTGAAGGCAGTATGTCCATAGCCATGCCGGTATATTCCCTTTTCCCCTCCAGGACCCTTACCCTTTGCCCCAAGGTCGCCGAAATGCCCTTTACCTCATCCAAAAATCCGCTGTACCGGCCGCCTATATATTTATAGTATTCCTCCTGTATTTCCCTTAAGACGGAGGCAAGCAGCCTGTTCCTGTCATATGTCTTCCCCGACTCAAGATAGAGGGAGGCCGCGATGCCGGCAAGTTCGCCGGGAAAGCCGCCGTTATTTACATTTATGCCGAACCCCGCCGCCACATAATGTATCCTGTCCATCTCCGCCGCCGTCTCGGTAAGTATGCCGCACACCTTTTTCCCACCTATCACGATGTCGTTGGGCCACTTTATCAGCGCTTCCAGCCCTTCCGCCCGCATAGCCCTGGCTGCGGCCAGGCCGATGAGCTGAGTCAGCTTTGAGAGTTCCTCCAACGGCGCGTCGGGACACAATATAATGCTGCAGTATATACCCTGCGCTTTTGGCGAATACCATCCCCTGGAGATCCTGCCCTTTCCCGCCGTCTGTTCCTCGGACACCACCGCCGTACCCTCCCCGCAGCCTTCAGCGGCCAGGCCCTTGGCAACCTCATTGGTAGAACCCACCGAGCCGTAGCGTATGATCCTCTTGACCATACCGTCCTCGGGAAGATAATATTCTATCGCATCCGGCAGCAGCAGATCAGGCATGTCCTTAAGCATATAACCCTTATTGGTCTCCGCCTTTATATCGAAGCCCATCTCTCTCATAGCCTTTATGTGCTTCCAGACTGCCGTACGGCTGATCCCCATAGCCTCGCTCATTTCCTGCCCGGAAACGAATTTACCCTGTCTGTCCAAAAGCAGCTTCAATACTTTATCCATAATATAATCACCTACTATACATAAAAAAATGAGGGCATCTAAAAACACCCTCCGGTCGTAAACGAACTGGCAGGCAAAATTGCGGTACAATTTCGCGATTGCGCGATTTCGGCATCGGTCTGAAGGGTATCCTTTCGATACCCCACTATTATATATTAATGACCATATATTGACAAGAACACGCCCGCAGCTATCGCGGTCCCTATAACGCCGGACACATTTGGCCCCATGGCATGCATCAAAATGAAGTTGCCCGGCATCTCTTCCTGCGCCACTACCTGAGATACCCTGGCGGCCATAGGCACCGCGGAAACTCCCGCCGATCCGATCAAAGGATTTATCTTGCCGTGCGTGATGTAATTCAGCAGTTTACCCAGCAATACGCCGCCGGCCGTCGACACTGCAAAGGCAACAAGCCCCAAAACTATGATATAGAGCGATTGAGGTTTTAAAAACGTCTTGGCATTAGTTGTGGCTCCGACCGATACCCCAAGAAATATGACGATTATGTTATTGAGTTCATTCTGAGCGGTGTTTGACAGCCTGTCCACCACGCCGCTCTCCCTGAACAGATTTCCCAGCATGAGCATTCCTATAAGAGGAGCTGCCGGCGGAAGGATCAGGGCGATCAATACGGTGACCACGATGGGGAATACTATCCTCTCCGTCTTGGAGACCGGCCTGAGCTGTTCCATCACTATCCGCCTCTCCTCTTTTGTTGTAAGCGCTTTCATTATGGGCGGCTGTATTATGGGCACCAGAGCCATATATGAATATGCGGCGACGGCGACTGTACCCAAGAGATGGGGAGCCAGCTTCGTGGCAAGGTATATGGTCGTCGGACCATCGGCCCCTCCTATTATACCTATGGTCGCGGCTTCCTGGGGAGTAAACCCCAGAAATCCTGCGGCAATATTATATGTAATGAAGACACCCAGCTGCGCCGCCGCCCCCATCAAAATAGAAATGGGGTTAGCTATCAGCGGCCCGAAGTCCGTCATTGCCCCTACTCCAAGGAATATCAGGGGAGGGAATATCCCCAGTACGTCTCCCTGATACAGATAGTACAGCAGGCCGCCAGGCTGTTTCATTACCTGCGCTCCGTTGGCTGCGGCCTCATACGCGGGCGGGTCCATCATACCCGTCAGAGGCAGATTTGCCAGCAGCATACCGAATGCTATCGGCAGCAATAACAGCGGCTCATATTTTTTCACCACGGCAAGGTATATGAGAACACAAGCTACCGCTATCATGATGATTTCCCCATATGTCATTGCCCTAAAGCCCATACTGTTGTATAGATCCTGAAGAATCTGAGTTAACGACATATCCGCCTCCCCCCTATGCGAGTTCTACCAAAGGATCGCCGGTATTTACAGAAGCTCCTTTTTGCACATATACGTTTTTGATCTTTCCATCCTCCGCGGCAAGGATCTCATTCTCCATCTTCATCGCTTCCAATATCATGAGAACCTGCCCCTTCTTTACTTCGTCCCCTTCCTTCACCTTTACGTCCAGTATGGTCCCCGGCATTGGAGACGTCACTGCCGCCGCAGATGCCTCCGCAGCCTGTACCTGTGGCTGTTCCTCCGGCTGCGGAGCGGCAGGCACCGTCTGCTCCGCTGCAGGCTGAGGATTCGGTGCATTCTCCGTTCGTTTGATCTCGCTCTTGATCTCTTCTACCTCCGCCTCATAAGTGGTCTTGCCATTTATGGTTATTCTAAATCTCCTCATATTATTACCTCCCAGTCATTCTATTGATCTGCCCCTGCCTCGCTGCACTGCCCCATACGGGGAAGCTGTCGGGCACTCTTACTATGCTCTTCACAACAAATCTCTTTCCCGGGTCTGTGGCCGCTATTGCCGCCGCAATGGCCGCGACCAATTCCTCATCTATCATATATTCCGCGTCTTCCCTTCCTGCGTCGGCCGCGCTTTTTGCCTGCGCCGGCCTGGCCTGTGGTTTGACCGCTTTATCATCATGTTTTTGCGCAAAGACATATTTAAAACACAGTATGACGGCCGCCAAAATGATCAAAACGACAAATACTATACCCACGCCGGCAAGAGTAACCATTATAAGTTCCGAACCGTTCGACATATTATCACCCCTTAAACAGGCATATTGCCATGTTTTTTGGCCGGTCTGTCTTCCCTCTTGCTCCTTAACATTTCAAGGCTGGAAGCTATATACTGCCTGGTAAACCTCGGCTCTATGACATCGTCGACATATCCTCTTGCGGCAGCCTTATACGGATTGGCAAAATTCTCCCTGTACTCCGCTATCTTTTGCCGTCTCATATCGGCGGGATCTTCGGACTCCTCGATCTCCTTTTTAAATACTATATTGGCTGCTCCGTCCGGCCCCATTACCGCTATCTCGGCAGTCGGCCAGGCGAATACCGCATCGGCTCCCAGATGCCGCGAGCACATGGCTATATATGCTCCGCCGTACGCCTTTCTGGTTATTACGGTGATCTTGGGAACGGTAGCCTCCGAATAGGCATAGAGCAGTTTGGCGCCGTGCCTTTCAATGCCGCCGTATTCCTGATTTGTCCCCGGCAGATAGCCCGGAACATCCACGAAGTTGACTACCGGGATATTAAAGGAATCGCATGTCCTTATAAACCTTGCCGCTTTATCAGATGCATTGATATCAAGGCTTCCGGCAAGATAATTGGGCTGGTTTGCGATTATGCCTATGCTCTCTCCTCCTACCCTGGCAAAGCAGGTGACTATATTCTTGGCATAGCCCGCCATTACCTCCATGAAATCGCCGTTATCTACGACCGGCCTTATGACATCCTTGATATCGTAGGCCTTATTGGGATTGTCCGGTATTATAGCATCCAGTTCCTCCGCTGCCCTGTTGACGTCGTCCCCTGTCTCAACATGGGGAGCAACCTCCAGGTTGTTGGAGGGAAGATAGCTAAGCAGCCTCCTTATCTGATCCAAACACTCTTCGTCGCCGGCGGCCGCGAAATGCGCGACCCCGCTGCTCGTACTGTGAGTCATGGCGCCTCCCAGTGCTTCCTGGGTCACTTCCTCACCCGTAACGGCCTTTACCACCTCGGGACCGGTTATGAATATCTGGCTGGTCCCCTTCACCATAAACACAAAATCCGTCAATGCGGGAGAATATACCGCGCCTCCTGCGCACGGTCCCATAATGGCTGAGATCTGGGGTATCACCCCTGAAGCTATGGTATTCCTGTAAAATATATCGCCATAGCCGGAAAGGGCATCCACGCCCTCCTGTATCCTTGCGCCGCCGGAATCGTTCAATCCGATGAGCGGCGCACCCATTTTGAGGGCCATGTCCATCACCTTGCATATCTTGCGGGCATGATATTCGCCCAGCGAGCCTCCTATAGTCGTAAAATCCTGGGCATATACGTAGACCAGCCTGCCGTTTACGGTGCCGTAGCCGGTGACCACGCCCTCTCCGGGCGCCTCCGTCTTGGCCATATCGAACTCTGTGCTCCTGTGCTCCACAAAGGTATCCGTCTCGACAAAGCTGTCCTCATCCATGAAGTATGCTATCCTTTCCCTGGCCGTCATCTTACCCTTTTTGTGCTGTTTCTCGATCCTCTTTGGGCCTCCGCCTAACCGGACCTTTTCTCTCCTTGTCTCAAGGTCGTCGATCTTATCGCTTACATTCATCGTCATCCCTCCAATCTAATTTCTTTCGCAGAGTTCAAGCAAAACACCATGAGTGCTTTTAGGATGCAGGAATGCTATCCTGGCTCCTCCCGCTCCCAACCTTGGCTTTTCATCTATCAGCCTGACGCCCTTTTCCCTCATATCGTTCAGCGCGTCCTCGATGTCGTCCACTCTAAGCGCAATGTGCTGTATTCCTTCTCCGTTTTTCTCTATAAACTTTGCGATCGTGCCGTCTTCGGTCGTGGATTCCAGAAGCTCGATCTCGGATTGCCCCAGCGGCAAAAATGCCGTCTTCACATGCTGGTCCTCCACCACTTCCGTGCCCTTGCACTCGATACCCAGAGTGTCCCGGTAAAATTTCAGCACGTCGTCGATGCTCTTAACAGCTATCCCTATGTGGTCTATCTTTTGGATCAATCGAAATCCCTCCCATTTAAATGATATCGTATCGTTTTTAATATACGGTCTGAGGCGGTATAAGGATCTGTCTCTCCGTTTGCCACCTTGTCCACTATGTTGGAAAGTTCCTCCTTCGATAACCCGTTCATGATATCGCACATGATGCTCTGTGCGGCGAGATCCATGATCTCATCCCTTATATGTTCCTTCCTTTTATTTATGAAGACTCCGGAGTCCTTTATGTATTCCATGTGCCGTCCTATGGCGTCCATCACGTCGTCTACGCCCTTGTTTTCCTGTGCCGCAGTCAGAATGACCTGCGGCCTCCATGCGGCGTCCCCATTGAAATCCAGCATGGCCTTTATCTCTCTCGCCGTCTTTTCGGCGCCGTCCCTGTCGCATTTATTGACCACAAAGACGTTTCCTATCTCCATGATACCGGCCTTCATCGCCTGTATATCATCGCCCAGACCGGGCGCAAGGACCATGACCGTGGTATCCGCCGTGCCGGCTATCTCCACCTCCGACTGGCCCACGCCCACCGTCTCGATGAAGATATAGTCCATGCCGAATATGTCCATTATGCGCGCAGCGATCCGAGTGCTCTTTGAAAGTCCTCCCAGATGTCCCCTCGAACCCATGCTGCGTATGAATATGTTGGGATCGGTGAACAGCTGTTGCATCCTTATCCTGTCTCCCAATATGGCGCCGCCGGTATAGGGACTGGTGGGATCGCATGCAATGATGCCCACCTTTTTGCCCAGGCTGGAATATATCCTGGCCAGGCCTGCGGTAAGCGTGCTCTTGCCCACCCCCGGCGGTCCCGTAATGCCGATGAGATATGCGCCTCCGGTTTTACCGTACATATCGCGGATGATATCCATAGCATCTCTTCTTCCATCCTCCGCCATGGTTATCAGCTTTGCCAAGGCAACCTTGTCGCCCTCGGCCATACCCTTTCTTATATCCATCATGCATCGATCCTGACGTGGGATTTTATAAATTCTACGGACTCCGAGGTAGGGGTACCCGGGGTAAATATCTCGGCTATACCCTGGGATTTAAGATACGGTATATCGTCGGCCGGTATCACGCCTCCGCCTACCACCAGCTTGTCGCCTGCTCCCTTCTCTCTTAAAAGCTGTACGATCTTGGGAAGAAGGGTATTATGCGCCCCCGAAAGTATGCTCAGAGCAACGACATCCACATCCTCCTGTACGGCCGCCTCTACGATCTGCTCCGGCGTCTGTCTGAGGCCGGTATAGATGACCTCCATCCCCGCGTCCCTCAGCGCCCTGGCCACGACCTTGGCTCCCCTGTCGTGGCCGTCCAAGCCGGGCTTTGCTACCAATACCCTTATGGGTCTGCTCATATTTTACGCCTCCCTATAAAATTACCGATTCCTGATATACTCCGAATACGCCTCTCAGTACGTCGCATATCTCGCCCAATGTGGCGTATACCTTGACCGCATCTATAATGTACGGCATAAGATTGTCTTCGCCGCGGGCCGCCCTATCGACTTCGGCCAGCGTGCGCTTCACCGCCGCATTGTCCCTCTCGCTGCGCAGCTTAGCCAGCCGTTCCTTTTGCTTTTCCCCAACGGACGGATCGACTCTCAAAAGGTTCTTGGGAGGCTGCTCTTCGATCTGGAACTTATTCATACCCACCACCACGATCTCACCGGACTCCACAGCCTTCTGATATTCATATGCGGCGTCCTGTATCTCCTTCTGTATGAATCCCTTCTCGATCGCCTTGGGCGCTCCGCCCAAATCGTCTATCTTATCTATATACTCCTTAGCCTTTCTTTCAATATCATCGGTCAGAGATTCTACATAATATGAACCCGCCAGCGGGTCTATGGTATCGGCTGCGCCGCTCTCATAGGCTATGATCTGCTGCGTCCTCAGGGCGATCCTCACCGAATCCTCGGTAGGCAGAGAGAGCGCCTCGTCTCTGGAATTGGTATGCAACGACTGCGTACCGCCAAGCACCGCCTCCAATGCCTGCAGGGTCACCCTCACGATGTTGTTGTCCGGTTGCTGGGCCGTCAGCGTAGATCCCCCCGTCTGGGTATGAAAACGCAGCTGCCATGACTTGGGGTTTTTAGCATGAAACCTGTCCCTCATGATCTTAGCCCAAAGCCGCCTGGCCGCCCTGAACTTGGCTACTTCCTGAAACAGATTGTTGTTGGCGTTAAAGAAGAAGGACAGTCTCGGCGCAAACTCATCCACGTCCAGGCCGGCTTTCATTGCGGCGTCGACATAGGCTATCCCGTCGGCCAGCGTAAACGCTACCTCCTGTACGGCCGTAGAACCGGCCTCCCTTATGTGATATCCGCTTATGCTTATGGTATTCCATTTCGGCACATTGGCGGAGCAGAATGCGAATATATCCGTTATCAGCCTCATGGACGGCGTGGGCGGGAATATATACGTCCCCCTGGCAACATATTCCTTCAAAATATCGTTTTGTATGGTGCCGTCCAGCTTATCCATCGAAACGCCCTGTTTTTCGGCGACCGCTATGTACATTGCAAGCAATACGGCAGCCGGAGCGTTGATGGTCATGGACGTGCTGACCTTATCCATGGGGATGCCGTCGAACAGCACCTCCATATCGGCAAGGGAGGATATGGCGACGCCCACCTTGCCAACCTCGCCCTCCGCCAGCGGATGATCGGAATCATAGCCTATCTGCGTCGGAAGATCAAATGCGATGCTCAAGCCCGTCTGTCCCTGGGAAAGCAGATATTTGTATCTGGCATTGGATTCCTCCGCATTCCCGAAGCCCGCATACTGCCTCATCGTCCAAAATCTTCCGCGGTACATGGTGGGCTGGACTCCGCGGGTAAAGGGATATTTCCCGGGAAAGCCCAGATCATTCAAATAATCCATGTCCTTCTGGTCCTCCGGCGTATACGTCCTCTTTACCTCAATGCCGGAATCCGTGGCAAACTCAGCCTTCCTCTCGGGGAAACGCGACGTCGTCTTTTTAACGGACGTCTCCTCCCACTCTTCCCTCGCCTTGCCGACCTTTTCTATTTCATCCTTATCCAGCATTACACATGCCTCCAATTATTAATATTCATGCGGCCGGTCTCCCGGATATGTATATGTGTAAGTCCGCTATGGGTCTCTGCAGTCCCGTATCAAACCGCTTTTATGATATGTGGACATCTCCTATTATCAGGATGAGCATAGTTATCGATAAACCGGTCCTTCTGCCGGATATATGCTGTTTGGTGCCGTATTATTCCTCATTGGTTAAAACTGCTGTTACTATTATAACAGAATTTATTCAGTCAATAAAGCTAAATCTTGAAAATTGCAGGATTAAATTCATAAATCCGACCGGAGCGAATTAAAAAAAGCAGGATAGAAGGCGCATCTATGCCTGCAAGATACCGGTCAAATTTTTTTATCTCACCATTGCGTTCGTTTTGTAATAAAATCCAGTCTTCCGTCACCAAATTCGATCAGATCCCTGCCGACGGTAAAAGTACCGTAAAGATACTTCCCTTTCCTTCCCTGCTAGTCAGACGTATCTTGGAGTTATATCTGCCCAGTATGGCCGAGACTATGGCCAGGCCGTATCCCGTTCCCTCTGCCTTTGTGGTAAAGCCGTATGAGAAAACCTTATCCCGTATCCCGGCCGCAATTCCGCAGCCGTTATCCGCTATCCTTATGCGGATGAGGCCGTTCTTTAAAACATCCGTGCAGATATATATCGTACCGCCGTTCATGGCATCCACAGAGTTTAAAATCAGATTGAGGCAGACCTGCTCCAAGGCCTTTGCAGTAATTTGTGCCTCATGTGTTTCCTCAAAATGCGTTTTTAAGATATACCTGTCCGTCAATACAAGCTTCAATTTCCTAACCAAACCGTCCAGCACAATATTTACACGCACCGTCTCTCCGCTTCCCTCGGCAGATCTCGGTCCGCGCATAAAACCGGCTGTCAGGCCGTTGGCTCTCTCCACTTCATCGAGCATTAAATCGATGAAATCGGCGTCCTGCTCATATTTTACCTTGAGGAGCTGCAAAAAACCTTTTATGACCGTCATTGAATTCTTTATCTCATGGGCAGCCATACGCGTATGTATGGACTCTAAATTCAGCTCCTCGAATTCCTGTGCCCTCTCCACCATTCGATCGATAGCCTCATAGGTCAGTAAAATAAAGAGATACATTATTCCCTTGGAATCATTAAGTGAAATCCGGGTAACTATTAACCTTCTCCCGTTATATTCCTTATAGTTAGTATAAAAAACATCTCTCCGCAGGCTTTCATCCGATGACATCAATTCTAAAAACCTTGCGCCGGCATCGTCTGTAGGCGTTAAGTCCAGCAGGGTATATATATTATATGACAGGTATACGGAATTATCTTGAGGGTTATAAACGGCATAACCCATATCGCCATACAATTGAGTCATATCCAATAAGTCCTGCATATTTTTATCCAAACCTGCACCACCTATCTATTGTCTAGTTTAGCCTGACACCTTTCCGTAAAAGATTTCATCTCCACCACACGACGTTCATGACGGCCTTTTGCTATCAGCTCCCTTTCATCGCTTGCCTCGACCGCAAACACCAGCCTGCCGCCGTCTATTTCTTCCAGCACGGCGCTTGCGCTGATCTTCATGCCAATCGGAGTAGCCCTGAGATGTTCGATATTTATCATGGTGCCCACGGTGACGTATCCTGTCGGAAGATGCATATCCACCGCCGCCACGGCCGCTTCTTCCATAAGCGCCGCAACGCGGGGAGTGGCAAGTACCTTTACCGAACCGCTGCCATATATATCAGCAGTATCTGCGCCTGTTACCTTTGTTTCGACCCTTCTTTCAAGACCGATAGCCAAATCTATTATATCCATTAAATGCCTCCTCGCCACTTTTATTATATAACAAATTTTGCCTTTGGTATATATATGTATTATATATACAATGACACTTTATGATGCAGTATTAAGACATTTCGGACCGGCGCATAAAAAAAGCAGGGCCAAATGGCCCCGCTCAGCTTGCCGGCAAACTGTCAGACCGCGGGAAACCGGTCTGAGCTTATGCGTTGGCAAATACCTCTTCGAATTCATCCTTATTGAGCTTTTCCTTTTCTATCAAAGCCCTTGCTACGGAATGTAACCTATTTATATTTTCTCTCAGCAGCATTTCCGCCTTTTTATAACATTCCTCAATTATTCTTCTCATCTCTTTATCGATGGAAGCGGCGACCTCTTCGCTGTAATTGCGCTGTCTGCCCAAGTCCTTTCCTATGAATATCTCGTCCCTGTCCGAGCCGTATACCATAGGTCCGAGATTATCGCTCATGCCGTATTCGGTCACCATCTTCCTCACAAGGCTGGTGGCCCGCTCCAGGTCGTTCTCCGCTCCGGTGGAAATGTCATGGAGAACAATGTTTTCAGCCACTCTGCCTCCGAGAAGGTGTATGACCTCGTCTATGATCTCCGACTTAGACATGAAGTACTTGTCCTCCTCCGGCAATATCATGGTATATCCGCCCGCCCTGCCGCGGGGTATGATGGATACCTCATGCACGGGAGCGGTGTTGGGGAGCAGCTTGGCAAGGACCGCGTGACCGGCCTCATGATACGCGACCAGTCTCTTATCCTTTTCGCTCATGACCCTGCTCTTTTTCTCCGGTCCGGCTATGACCCTGGTCATGGCCTCCTCCATCTCATCCATGCTTATCGTCTTTTTGTTGCGTCTGGCCGCAAGAAGCGCTCCTTCATTCATCATGTTTTCAATGTCCGCTCCGGTAAATCCGGGAGTCATCCTGGCCAGCGTACCGAAATCCACATTGGGAGCAAGGGGCTTGCCCTTGGAATGGACCTTCAGTATCTGTTCTCTGCCCTTTACATCGGGCAGTCCAACCATGATCTGCCTGTCGAAACGGCCCGGCCTTAAGAGCGCGGGATCAAGTATATCCGGCCTGTTGGTCGCAGCTATGACGATGATGCCCTCATTTGTACCGAAGCCGTCCATCTCCACCAGCAGCTGATTTAAAGTCTGTTCTCTTTCATCATGCCCGCCGCCCAGACCGGCACCTCTGTGCCTGCCTACGGCATCTATCTCATCTATGAATATTATGCAGGGGGAATTCTTCTTGGCCTGCTCGAACAGATCCCTCACCCTGGCGGCGCCGACGCCTACGAACATCTCCACGAAGTCGGAACCGCTTATGCTGAAGAACGGCACCCCGGCTTCTCCGGAAACGGCCTTGGCCAAAAGCGTCTTACCTGTTCCTGGAGGACCCACAAGCAGAACGCCCTTGGGTATCCTGGCGCCCAGTTCCAAAAATCTCCGGGGCTGTTTCAAAAACTCCACGACCTCCTGCAGTTCCGCCTTTTCCTCATCCTCGCCTGCCACGTCGTCGAAAGTGACCTTCTTGGTCTGATCGGTGGTCACTCTGGCCTTGCTCTTGCCGAAAGACATCACACCCTTATTGCCGCCGCCCTGGGACTGCTGCATGATAAGATACCAGAATACCACGAATATGGCAATCATGAATATGGTCGGCAGCATCTGCATCCACCAAGGGGGATTCGTATTCTTGGGTTCAACATATTTGATCTGCCCGTTCACTATATAGGGCTGTAAAAAGGTATCAAAACTCTCCTGATTTATAATAGTCGACTGAAAAGAGGTACCGTCCTTGAGCTCGCCGGTAACAACATTGTCGGCTAAGGTTATGCTGCTGACATTATTGTTGTTTATCTCTCTTACAAGCCGAGCATAGTCAAAATCTTTTACGTCCATGGTCTGCATACCGTACATGGTAACTATGGCATAAATAGCGATAATTATCAATATATAAAAGCTTGCATTCCTAAATACTTTGTTCAAAAACCCATCCTCCTCCTTCAATGCTAACTTATCGCACAACATGTAATTGTAACATAGGCTATATTAAAAAACAATAAACTAAAATTTATAAATCTCAGGTTTTAAAATGCCTATATAAGGCAAATTGCGATATTTTTCGGCAAAATCCAAGCCATATCCCACTACAAAGAGATCGTCGATTTTAAAACCGGTATAATCGATGGGCACTTCCACCCTGCGCTTCAAAGGTTTGTCCAGCAGACTGCATATGGACAAGCTTGCCGGATGCCTATCGATGAGCACCCTTCTCAGATAACTCAGGGTGAGTCCGCTGTCCACCACATCCTCGACTATAAGTATGTCCTTTCCTTCAATGCTGTAATCAAGATCTTTAATTATTCTTACCACACCGGATGACGTGGTGGAAAGTCCGTAGCTGGATACCGCCATAAAGTCGATGGAAAGCGGCAGGTCTATCTCCCGGGAGAGATCTGCGAGGAACATCATGGCACCCTTCAATATGCAAAGCAGCATTAGGTTTTTACCCTTATAATCCTCACTTATCTTTTTACCCAACTCCCTGGCCTTCGCCTTGATCTGTTCCTCGGTTATGAGTACCGTCTCAATATCTTCGTTCATCATATACACACCCTTCTCTTATTTGAGGTAATCGCTGCAGGTAAAAACGACTGTCCGTCATGCGGTGTCGAACTTCGGCGCCGCCCTGTATACTATCTGCATGACATTCACCGTAGAACCGTCCACCTTATACTTTTCGCTCAGCCTTACACCGACGACCCATACAAGTTCGTCACCGTCCACGACAATGGGAATGGCATCCCTCTTTTCCCTGGGTATCTTTTCATCGATCAGCAATTCCTTCAGCTTCTTCGTTCCGGTCATGCCAAGCGGCGCTATCCTGTCGCCGGGCCGCCTGTTGCGCACGGCCAGGCCGTTTTTTACCTTATCGTAATCGATATATGCCGTCAGAGAATTATGATCTATTTCGATCTCATCCTTCGACAGCAGTTTTGCCGTGACCACCGCGCCGATATCGGGTAAAAACAATTCCTGTCCCTGCCGCATCTCATAATAAAACATGCCGACCTTTTTAATTTCATCGTTCCTGAATATTATTCTACCATAACTGACCTCCGCTGCCAAACCCCCGGGAAGATTTATGCTGCTGCCTGTCCGACACCCGCCGGCCAGGCCCACCACATCGTCTATATGCTTCAGTTCCAGATTCAAATAGTCGCCCTTTAACAACTTGACCGCATACCTTATGACCCTATTCCTGACGGAGGGCCTCATCAAAAGCAGCTGCCGCACATCCACGGATACCCCGCCGTCCTCCGTACGTATACAATCTTTCGCCAATTTCCGCACGATATTATCAAAAAAATCTTCGTCATCCCGGAGAATGGACGCCGTCCTGGCAATAGAATCGATCAGGCCGGGATTCAGCGTTTCCATGCATGGGATCACTTTCAGCCGCACCCTATTCCTGTTGTAGATCTCCTCATAATTTGTCGCATCTATCCTCGGCTTTAAGCCGTTAGACCTTATATACTCCTCGATCTCCTCTCTGCTCACCTCGATAAGGGGTCTTATCACCCTGCCGTTCACAGGCCTTATGCCCACCAATCCGGTAGGCCCGCTGCCCCTTATGAGATGAAGGAGAAAGGTCTCGGCAAGATCATTCTTGTTATGGGCGACGGCGATCTTCTGAGCCTGCGTCTTGACCGCGACCTCGTCAAAGAATTCATATCTTATGTTTCTGCCCACCAGTTCGCATGAGAGGCCCGTATTTTCCGCGATCTCAGGCACATTGACCTTGCGCATGAAAAACGGCAGATCCAGAATGCCGGCAGTCTCTTCGACAAACCTTGCATCCTCATCTGCCTCGTTACCTCGTATACCGTGATTTATATGGGCAACATAGAGATTCAGACCGAACTCTTCCCTCATGCCATAGAGTATATACAGCAGACACAATGAATCCGGCCCGCCCGATACTCCTACCACCACGCCGTCTCCGCTTTTCAGCATATCATACCGTTTGATAGTTGAGATAATCTTGTCCTCCATATGCCACCCTCAAAACACATATATTATCACGCCTGTGAGGAAAATTATTCCGGCCGCCAGCGAGACGTTTATGCAGAGATCCGTTTTGTCCCGTCCGGCACGATCCCGCGACCCGCATATGCCCAAAAGGCCGTCGCGTATTTCACAGAGTCCCGCCCGGCCGCTCAAACCCCTGGCCGCAAGGCTGCAGAGGGCAGGAGCGCGGCACCCGGACAGTCCCTTCAGCACCGCCGTGATATCCTGCCGCCTCATCATATCGTAATCGATGGGAAATAAGAGATTCACCGCAAGCATCATGATCTCGAACGACGCATATCCCTCGTCCGCTCTCCTCAGGCCGCAGTCCCAATAAGCCCGGTCATACATCGGGGTATATTCCCTTACCATGCCGCCGGTCTTTACCAGGCTTCCCATGTCTATAAGCCTAAGGCCGCCGCGTTTGACATCCAGCATGATGTTTTCCGGTTTAAGATCGGTGTAGATATAGCCGGTCTCGAAGAACTCCATGAATATTTCCGCCGTCAGAAGCGCGATGCCGGCAGCCGTACTTACATCCGCCGGCCTGGCCCTGATGGCCTCGGTCAAATTTTCCCCCTCTATATATTCTAATATTATATAGTGTTTGATATCATTATTCAATACGAAATCGTCAATTTCATATGCCTCGGGCAAAAATTTTTTTCGGTTATCCTTTATAAACCTATATTCCCAGGTAATGCTCATCATGTCGCCGCTTATCTTCAAGCATCTCAGTCCGCCGCTCCCCGAGACAAGATAGGCAGCACCCACACCGCCCCGGCCCAACGGCCTTATCACGGTGTATGTGCTGCCGCTCCACAGCCCCTTTATCTTATGGCCTGGCAAAATGTCATCCATTTCAGCCTATACCATATACTCATATGCCAGGGGCTTTTCCTCCAAAAGCTCCGCCGCAAACTCGATCGCCGCCGCAGTGGGAGTACCCCCGCGCGCGGCCACTTCGACGATCGTCCTTTCCAGCTCGCCTATATCGTCGGTAAAATCATTCAAAAGATACGGCTCGTTCCTCTCCGAAGGATAACACACCACCGCCACGCTGCTATTTCCCTTTCTGCCTTTAAGCGACTTCAAGAGCTCCGCCGCCCCGTGTTTGGCTTCGGCCATCTTGTTCGCCATACTGCCGCTGGCATCCAATACCACCACCACCTTGAGACCGGCCTCATCCGTGAGCCTTTCTATAAAATCGACCACCTGGAACCGCAGCTCCGGATGGATCTCATCCACTCCCTTTTTCAATACCTCCTTGAGCTCCTTGTCCACCACCTCGGTCAGGGTATTGGCAACCGACGCCATGGTCGCGGTGGTGAGCGTCCTGCTCAGTTCATTCAGTCTTATTATATCCGCTACGCCGCCGCCCGACTGAGCTATCCCATTCACCTCGCTCAAGGCACTCTCCCTGCTGCCGTCTAAAATACCTATGGCGTTAACTATTATGCCGCTTCCATGCGCCTTTGCCGCGGCAGGGCACGGGTCGGCGCCGATGTTTGAACAGCCGTCCGTCACAACATTGATCACCTTCATAGTAATATCAGATGACATAAAAATCCTCCTTATATGGTTTTTTTAATTAATAATCCCGGCAGGCCGTGACAAAATCGTGCAGCCGACAAAGCTAAGCGGCTTTGTCATCGGTCTGAATTAATTATTTCCATAATAAGGAGGTCATATACATTATATCCATATCTTGGATACTACGACGGTCATATCATCCTTCTGTTTTCCTCTCTTGAGTACCTCTATCATGATCCTTTCCGCCACGTCCTGAGGGTTGTTGGTATCCACCCCCATAATGATGTCCTGCAGGACCTTGTCCCTCTTATCGTCCTCTATGCTGTCTATAACGCCGTCGGTTATCATTATCAGCATATCTCCATCCGATGCGCTCTTGCCCACGGACAATACGGATATGTCCTCCAGGGCTCCTGCGGGAAGATTCTCCCTTTTCAGCACCTCCACCGAATTCTTCTTCTTTATGTAGCTCACCGGCGCGCCCATTTTATATGCCTCTATACCGCCCGTATATCTGTCTATTATGGAAATATCCAGAGTAGTGAACATGTCGTCCCGTGATTTTAAATTGAGTATGGAATTTATAGACCTTATCGTAATATCCTCCGTAAATCCGGAATTCATGAATTTCTCCAGCAGTCCGACGGCAGTGCTGCTGATGATGCCGGCCTCCTTGCCCGTCCCCATGCCGTCGCTCACGGCCACCATATACCTGCCGCCGGACAGCTCCGAAAAGATGAAATTGTCCCCGCTGCCGTTGTGCTCCAATGCCGTATGCGCAACTCCCGTGGTCACATTATATGTTTCCTTCTCCGTCAGGGTTATCATGCAGGAATTCTCCCTGCCGTCCAACATGCACACGTCGTCCTTTCTCCTGTATTCCCTTCCCATTATCTTCGATACCAACGGTTCTATTTTCCTCGCACACTCCGCTCTGCCGAAGCAGGCCTCGCGCTTTATGAAGATCTCATATTTCCCCTCCCCATTCTCCAGCACGATCACCTCGTCGGCCACGACGCCGTTCTTATCCAGCTCGGCAAATATCTGTTCTTCCAGATCCTCGCGGAAATTGTCCTTCGCCTTGATCGTCTCGGCAAGGTTTCCCACTATGCCGCCGAGACTCCTCAGCTGGTCGGATACTATCATCTGGCTCTCGTCCAGACGCTTCTGCCACACGGAATTCAGCATGTAGAAATCATAGAGGTCATTGACTTCCTCTATCATGGCATTTAAGTGTATGCACCTGTTTGCAGGCGCATTGGCCTGGCCGACCTCACCCTTAAGTTCCAGCATGGTTATCATGTCAAAAATAAATTGGTAGGTGTAATAAAAATCTTTGCCCCAGCATTGGCTGCGCTTGATACAATCGGAGCAGACGTCGTCCGCGGTCCTCTCGATGACCTTGGAAATGTCATTTTGGGCCGGCACCGAGTTTTTGGCACCGTCAAACACGGCCGCCAGCTCATTCATTACGCCCGCCATGTCCTTCAGCCTGGTAAATATGATCTCCTTGGTATTCGAAGCAAATTTCCTGTTGTATTTAAACCTCTGCATATTCCTGCTTATATAAAAGCTCATAGCCTTTATGAGTCCCGGCGGTATCAAAAAGCATACCAGGCCGGAGATAGCGAGCTCCTTGAAATATATGGACATGGTATAGCCCGCCAGCTTGTCCAGCAGAAAATAGGAGATGAAAGCTCCGCCGACGGAACCTATCATCCCCAGTCCGCAGAATGCACCGGCCAGAAGCCCCGTGAGTGAAAACATAAGGCCGGTCGAGGAAGTGACCGAACCCGTTATCTGGGTGACCACGGCCAGCAGCACGCCCACTGAAGCTCCCGCTTCCAGCCCCCCCGCATAGGCTATTATTATCAGTCCCGATATGGCTGCGATCACCCACAGCGAAAGGTCCCGTATCTCTATGCCCTTAAGACTGACTATTATAAGGCCGTAGGTTATCCCTATGGACAGTATTTCCTCCTTGCTCAGGTAATGCCGCGATTTACTTCCCTCCACAACGCCCAGCGTGAGGTCGAATATGAAGACCATGGAAAACACTATGATGGATTCTAAGGTTACCAAGATGAGATCGTACAATATATGACCCGTGACAATATAAAACGCCGCTCCCACGGCCATCACGCAGCAAGCCGCAACGACAGCCCGTCCGATCGCCTTTAAAGCGGGTTTTACAAAATACAGAGCAGCCGACAAGGCCGCATATGTAGCCACATATCTTATGGTGTTGGGATGGCTGCCCAGACTCAGCAAACCTATGATGCACGGAAGAGAAAATATCACATATTTCCTGTTCCTTCCGGCAACGCTTGCGACATAGGCCAGGCCAAACGGAAAACTTCCGTAAAACACGCCCGCTCTTCCAAGAAAGAAACCCATGACGGCCAAAAGTATAAAATCCCTGAAGAACTCCTTAGTATTAAAAATACTCTTAGTATCTGCCCTATGTCTCTGCACATTATCTGCATACATGGCGATCCCCTCCATAGGAAAATTATACCAATTAATGGAGGGACAATTTGTAAATATTTGGTATCAAATCAAAAGTATATTTTGACAAAAAAAGACACACCGTGTGGTGTGTCACAGGTTATAGGGAAACCGGCAGACAGTGACAAATCGTGCAAGGCAAGGCGGCAAACCTGCAAAAAACCAAGCATACTAGAACGTATGTGACTGCAATTTACAGGCACAGCCAACGCAGCAAGCAAAATAAATTTTGCGGTTGCGCGAGATTGGCATCTGTCTGAATTTACGCTGCAAAGGCTGCATCCATAATCCTGTTTATCCTCTCTTCTTCCGTAAGGACCCTGCCGTTCTCCTCGTCATAGGCATACATCGCGCCGTTTACCAGCCTCGTCGTGATGGTGCCGCTGGCCAGTTTATTGCCTCTCAGATGAGGTGCGTCAAGGATGCCCATCTTTATCGCATCGGCGATCACGGTGGGATCGGACAGCGGATCTATGCTGTCTCCGCCTATGGCCTCGATGGCTCCCAGTATAGTCTGGGCCTCGGATATCAACATGTCCTTCCTCATCATTATCTCCCTGTCCGCAGTCACATCGGGCGCTCCCTGCAGATAGTTCTTTATTACGCCCCTGGCTATCCTGGCGCTCTCTATCACGTCCTCCGGAGTCGCGGCATGGTGAGCCTCGCAGAATCCCACCACGTGGTAGATGTGGGGCCTTATAGCCATCGCCGTATAACATGATGCCGCAAGCTGCCCCTTCGCCATGGAAAGGTCCGTGGGGAAGCTGGCCAGGCCGGCCCGCGCCTGCCTGAAGGTCGTAAAGCTGTCGTCATGCAGGGACTCCACCATCTCAATGGCGGCAAACATCTTGGCCAGGTCCATCTTGGGAAATTCATTGGGCGGCAGGTTGAACATATATTGAGCCACATAGTGCTTGATGCCCATCTTCTTGGCATTGTAAGCGGCCAGATAAGAGGCCGCCACATATATGGCGTCGTGAGCGTCCCTCAGGCCCCAATGGTGCGCTTCGTTCGCCTCAAGGGGAATCCCCCTCCCGCCGTGCCATCTCATCAGCTGTTGATTCTCACTTATGGAGGTTATAAGGTCCCTCGGCCCCCGGCCGTCCAGCTGATTGTACCAGCACAGAGGCACGGCCGCCCAGGCGTTGTATATGGTCTTGAGCAGCATATCCGCCATCTCAAACACATCGTTGGTGCCGCTGTAGCAGCGAAGCAGAGGATAATTTCCCGTCCGCGAGTGTTCATACAGAGCAGCAAAATCCTCCTCGGTACGGAGCGGAGCTCCGCCTGCGCCGTCCATGGTATGATCCATCTTCTCCGGCTCAAAGAAATGTTCCTGCGCATTCTGGTCGGGAGCTATGGATATCACGTCCAACGCCTTGGACTCGGCTATCTTATATACCCCTTCTATGGTAGCATTCAGATCGGGGAGCCCAAAATGGTGCCTTAATATCGGGAAGGGATACTTGCTCTCTATCCTGCCCAGCAGATCCTGGGGATAGAGCTCTCTTCCCGTTTTCTTTCCGGTAATGCCCTTGAGATACATGATGGTGTCGTCCATATCCTCGGTACCGTCGAACACCCTCTCGAAGATACCGCTGTTCCTCGCGGCCTCACCCGTGGGCTGTGTTCCGCCGAATGTCCATTTTATATTTTCAAGCCCGTATTCTTTGATGCCCAAACTTATTTTGTCCAGCAAAGCCGGCAGTGCGGAAGGAGTCAGCCTATAGCTCAGGCCGACCATATAGGGGCTGTGCTCCGTCACAGCTTCAAGCACTCTTTCCGGCGATACGGCGGTCCCAAGAAACATTGTCTCATAACCTTGTTCTTCAGCCAGCTTCAAAAAATTCATTATCCCCGCCACATGAACGTCATTTCCAAGAGCTGCCGCTATTATGAGCTTTCTCACAGCACAGCACTCCTTTCTTCAACATAATTGCCCTCTGCATAGGATAGGATCTCGTCCCTCGTAAGACCGTCCAATCCCAATCTCCTTACGTTCCTCCCGTTCTCCCAGTAGTCCACGCCGTGCATGCTCGAAGCAAGCTGTATCACGGCTTTGATCGTCGGCGTCTCAGCGTCCGCCTCTTCGCCCAGCGAGGCTATGGGAACAAGGCTGTTGGGTACGTCCTCAAATATATATCTCGTATTGAGCGTCGTGGGCGCCTTGATCCCCTTATAGCCTTTTGCATTCTGTATGGCTTCGTAGAGGTTACCGCCCTTCACTCCGTATGTTTCGTACATCCAATTTATAGCGGACGGGACCGTTATGCCAAAGGCCCTCGCCACACGCAGCCTTTCCATATCTATCTTCTCCAGCACCGCGGCCACCGATGGGGAAATACCCTCCAGATAGTATTCAAATCCGTCCGCATCGGTCTCTATCCGTCCCGCATTGAGCAGCGTGGGCGTGGGATGAAAGACGGCCCCGATATTGTTCAGGCTGGTCTCAAGCACATTCTTGGCCGGCACAAACTGCGGGTAAGCCATGTTTATCTTTTCCAGTGCAGGCCACACGCTGTATGACGGAATGGTCGCAAAGTACACCACGTTCTTAACGCTGTTTATCCTTACGACGCACGGCCGCACCTCCCTGCAGGCATATATCAGCGTCTCCGCTTCCCCTATGACCACGTCGGCCGTTACGCCGAGCTGCCGGAATATGTTGCCGAATTCCAACGCTCCCCCGGTCCTGCCGGGATTTAAGGCGACCACCTGGCCGTCCTCCAGATAGGGGGCCATCGCATAGGCAATGTCCCTGTGCCCCGAAGCGGGAACGGTCACCATTATGACGTCCGCGCCCTCTATAGCTTCTCTCATGTCCGACGTGAGGAAAGGCTCGCCGCGGCCCTCGACCTCCCCCTCTAAAATAATGCATCCATTTTTCCTTATGCTCTCTATCTTTTCCGGTGACCTGTTGTATAGCGCCACATCGAAACCCATCATGGAGAGATGGGCAGCCATGGCCTGGCCGCCGTTTCCGGCGCCTATTACGGCAAACTTCATAAACCATTACCCCTTTCTACGCTTACGAGGTTAGCTGACGGGTTAGGGCTGAAAGAGCTGCCCATCCTTGCGGACTCACCCCTATTGATCGGTTCCCCCGCTCCCTTAAAGGGATTGAGCGGTTTTTATAATATTATTTAATTGGCATATATTGGATAATTGATAGTAAAATAAAAACTATGGAGAATAAAGCGGCTCTATAGCTTTCTCCTCTTCCAATGCTTACGAGGTTAGCTGGCGGGTTAGGGCTGAAAGAGTTGCCCTTCCTTACGGATACACCCCAATTGATCGGTTCCCCCGTTCCTGAAGGATTCAGCATACGTATTGAACTATTGGCTATATTTTAATATAATTGTTTTGAGTTGTCAACAACATTATTACTATAATCTTCGTGTAATTATAGACAAGCTGTACCTGCACAAAGGGCAGTTAAACCGGCAGAACGTGACAAATCGCGCAACCGCGAGAGTGGCATCGGTCTGCTCTATAAAGTATCGGGAGGAATGCAAATGGATTCGCAGGAATACGATAAACAGCTCAGACAGGCGGGGAACGACGGCAAAAAGATCAAGGACCTGTTCGATATTATATCCGCCGGCCTTACAGACAACGGCTATGACTTATCCGCCGGCATATCCGCGCTGCGCATGCTCACCTTTTTCTCATCCGTGCCATACGGCCGCCTTTTTATGTATTGTCCCGGGAAAATGGCCGCCGCCATAATCGACGGCGTGAAATTCATAGGCGGCAATCTCGGCAGGTGCGGCGAGGTGCCGGAGGAAGAGACAAAAGCCTTTGCCGCCGTTCAAAAAGAACTCATGGATGTGTTGGACGGAATATATTGGGCGGGATCGGACCTGGAAAGCCTGCTCGACCTCTATGAACAGGAAAACATCATCAGGAACTCGGAGCAGCTAAAGCCGCTCTATCCCACCGCTCATGATTTCATTGAGGATACCGTAGGTTACCTCTATGACAAGATGGATCAAAACCAGAGCAGCGCGGAGATAAACAAGACCATAAAGGACCTTGTAATGCTCCTGCCCATGGGCTTTGTAAAAAACGAGTTCCTCTCATATGCCGGCGGCACTTTGAGGGAAGCGGTCATGGAAATGCCCACCTCCATAATAGCAAGGATACATGATATAATGGCTAAATTTATTCGGCATGCGGACAATCCGTACTATGCGGAATTGTTTGACACAGCGGCCAAATACGGTTTGGACAGCAAGCCGGGCAGTCTCACGGACGGCAAGCTGAAAGAAAACACCAGGAGGATACGGGCCTTCATCAGCCGGCTGGACCTTATGAGAGAGATCACAGCTTCCATACTGCTCATGCATGACCTCATCGACGACGGCAGCACCAAGAGCCGTGCCGCCGTAGACAAATATCTCTACATCAGTGATATCATCGCAAGCTATCTGGATAGTAAAAGAGTCCGGTCCGATGCAAAAGCCACGGTGGATGAGGATACGCTGAGCAGGCAGATCGAAGCCGTCTCCTTCCTTTTGGATAAAGCCGATACGTTCGCCAAGGCCGGCATAGGGCAGTCCGATATAACCGAATCTGCGCTCGTGGGCATGCTGTTCACCAGATATGATTCCATGTATGACCGGCTGCACGCAACTCTCTTCAATCTCTTCGAGTATGCCGATTACGATGAGTCGGACCAGCCTGCGGAGGATGCATATATAGATGAGACCATCGAAGATATCGCCTCCATGATCGAGGATGATCTGAGACTCTTCCCCGCCTTTTTCCGCAGGGAGAGGATGAGGAACATAATGAACGAGCTTCCGGTGGGCTTCAATGACATCGAGGACGTCCATGAATACATCCACAGGAGCATAGACTCGATAGCCGACGACAGGCTTCTCTTTTACACCGAGGCTCTGGTATCCTCCCTGCCCGATATGGAGGAAAACGGGCAATAGCAGGATAGCCTCGCAGTTCCGCGTTTGCGCGAGAATGTCACGGTCTGAGGCTCAGTCCGCGGTAAATTTAATTGACCCGGTATCGCCCTCGACCGAGACGTCTGCGCCCAGCTCCTGCGAAAGATCCTTCAGCCTTCCCAATATCTCTTTGGCTCTGTCGCCCGCCGCCGGTACCGGGCTCACCTTGTCCACTATGACAAGAGGCGTTATCACGGCTTCATCCAGTCCGCAACCGGTGAATTTTAAATTCAATACGATGCTCTCCTGGTTTTCCCTGTCGTTTTGATCGAACACGAAGTTGCCCATGCTGTAGGCTATGAGACGTCCCTTATAGACCTCCATGCCCTGCAGTATGTGGGGATGGCTCCCTATGACCGCATCGGCCCCGGCATCTATCATATCATGGGCCATACCTATCTGGTCCTTCGTGACCACGGTGCTGTCTTCCGTACCCCAGTGCGGCATCACAATGACCACATCCGCCGTCTCCTTAGCCTTGGCAATGTCCTCCTTTACCATGTCCATGTCCAGGGGAGCCGTGCCGCACCGGTCCTCGAGGGCTCCTGCCGATCTTCCGTTCTTGGTCCATCGGATGTTATAAAACTGGTCATAGGAAAGCACCGTCGTCTTTATGCCGTTCACGTCCTTTGTATATGCGGTCCTGGCCTGGCCTATATCGTCTCCCGCTCCCATATAGGATATTCCGTTTTCCCTCAGTACGTCCATGGTGTCCTTAAGCGCGTCTCCCCCGTAGTCCATCGTATGATTGTTGGCCAGGGACAGCGCGTCGAATCCAAGGTATGTCAGCGTACGCACAGCCTCCGGCCTGGCCCTGAGGCAGATGCCCTTCCCCTCCGTTTCCTTTCCCCGGTCGGACAAGACGCATTCCAGATTGCCTATGGCAAGATCGGCGTCTAAATAGGGCTTGATACTATCAAACGGCTTTGTATAGCCCTCCTTTTTCAGCTTCATGCCCACGCCCCTGCCTATCATTATGTCTCCCACCGCGGCTATCTTCATTTGTCTCTCCTGCCGCGCCGGAGTCACGGTCTCCTCCCGGTCATGCGCCTTGTCCGGAACGACGCTCTCCATTGCGGGAGCGGCGCATCCGCCGCTCAATAATAGGATCAAGATCAAGCAAATCATCATATATCTCTTCATGCTTTCATTATAACATTTCCAGTCTTTACAGCAATATAAAATTAAATTACACTTATGGTAAGGAGGGATGTTTCAATGGATATCATGGAAACGGCCGCGGGGCTGATGGAGCTTTCGGCAAGGACGGCGCCCAAGGCCTGCGGCATGGACTATGTTGGATCAAGGATAATCACGGGGGATATGCTGAACGGCCTTGCCGATAAAATGGCGGACGCCGCCGGTTGGGGCGGAAAGGACTTTTTCGCCAGAGACGGAGAGACCGTAAGGAATTCATCCGCGGTACTTCTGCTTTCGCTGAAACAGCCTAAAGACGCCGGTCTGAACTGCGGCGCGTGCGGCTATGAAGACTGCGCAGAATTCCGTACGGCAGGCAAACACGCCGGCCCGGAATTTGACGGCCCGATATGCGCATGGAGACTGATAGACCTGGGAATAGCCCTGGGCTCGGCGGCGAAGACGGCCGGCCTGCTGAATGCGGATAACCGCATCATGTACAGCGTCGGGGTCGCCGCTAAAAAGATGGGGCTCATAGAGGGAGATATCGTGGTGGCGATACCCATATCCGCCGCAGGGAAAAATATATACTTCGACAGAAAGAGCTGATCATTACAAGCGATTTTAATAAAAGAAGGTATGAGAGTGCCCACATATAATAAACTTGTAAGAGATAGGATACCGGAAATAATCAAAGAGTCCGGCAGGCAATGCAGGGTGACCGTTTTGAAGGATCGGGATTATCTCGCCGCCCTGAACGATAAGCTCACGGAAGAACTTGAAGAATATTATAAGGACGGCGATTTGGCCGAACTGGCGGACCTAACGGAGGTCATATATGCCATCATCAAATACAGCGGGAAGAGCATGGATGAATTTGAAAGGATGCGGACCGAAAAGAAGACAGAGCGGGGAGGTTTTGACAAGGGCCTATTTTTAATAGACGTTACAGAATAGCGCATCTACAGATAAAGGACCGCCCCCAGTCAGTAAAACCGGCCGGGCAGCGGCTCTTTTCTTTTATATCCCCTCCAGATCAAAGTCGGGCACATATTCGTCGGAGGCGGAGTCCATCTCCTGTATATATCCGTTTTCCAGGCCGATGTTGAAGAAGTAATCCACTATGGACTTGTACTCCTTTTCCGTTACCCTCTTATTCAGATCGGGTATTTCCCTCGCTTTGAAGAGCGGCACATACTGGCACATTATGCTGACGTACACCCCTATGGGCAGATTATGCCTTATCCAGTCCAATATCAGCTTGGAGTCCTCCAGCCGGCCGGGCATCATGAGATGTCTTATAATGAGGCCCTTCTCAATGATCCCGTCATCGTCAAGGACTACTTCGCCCGTCTGTCTGAACATCTCCATGATGGCTGCGGTCGCCGTGTCAAAGTAGTGCGGCGCAGACGAGTATGCGAATGCCATTTTATCATCGAAATACTTGAGGTCGGGCAGGTATACGTCCACCAGCCCGTCCAACAGCTTCAGGGCTTCCACGGTCTCGTAGGAATTGGTGTTGTAGACCACGGGTACGGCCAGGCCGTTTTCCCTGGCGGCCGCGATAGCCCCGGCGACCTGAGGTATATATATGGTGGCGGTCACCAGATTTATATTGTGCACGCCCTCGTCCTGCAGATTTAGAAATATACCGGCCAGCTGCTCCGTCGTCACTTCTTTGCCGAAGTCCTCCTGGCTTATCTTATAGTTCTGGCAGAACTTGCATCTCAGATTGCACCGCGAAAAGAAGACCGTGCCGGACCCCCTGGTCCCGCTTATGCAGGGTTCCTCCCACAGATGCGGATATGCCTTGGCCAGCTTTATTTTATCGTCCGCCCTGCACACCCCCGTCTCGCCCTTTGTCCTGTCCACCCCGCAGTCCCGGGGGCAGATGCGGCAGTTTCTGAGCATTTCCTGTCCCGTCATTTCGCTTTAAACTCCTCCCTGAGTATACCCATAACATACAGATTGATATATCTGCCGTGCTTATATACGGCCTCTCTTATAAAGCCTTCTTTTTTAAAACCGCACTTCTCATAGCACCTTATCGCCCTCTCGTTAAAGTCATAGACGTCAAGGGTCACCCTGTGCAGATTCATTTCATTGAACAAAAAATCGAGCAGCAGCCCGATAGCCTCCGTACCAAGACCTCTGTTCAAATTCTCCTCATTTCCTATGCCTAAAGCTATTTCACAGTTTCTGTTTTTCCAGTCGACGCTGTGGTAAGAGATATTGCCTATATACTCTCCGCCGTCATTCAATAATATGGCAAACTCACCGGACTTGCTTGTATCCCTCTCCTTCTGAGCTCTTTCCCTTACCGATTCCACCGTGACGGGATAAGGGATACCCGGTATCTTATAATCCCTGGCAGTCTCGCTGTTCCTTAGGTCGGCAAACTTTTGAAAATATTCCTCGGTAAAAGGTACGAGTTCTATCCTATCTCCCTTAAGCACGAAAGCTCACCCCTTCGTAGATTTTATATAAAATTATAGCATATTGGGCGATTATATTCATAACAAATAACATATCCTTTACAAATACGATTTTTTTATATAACATAACCGGTAGGAGGATGGGTTTAAGATGTCAAATGAAATCTACATAACCAAGACATACATAACGGACAAGGAACCGAACACATGGCAGGGAACCATAGACTATGAGGATAAGAAAAACATAGCCGTTAAAACCACATGGATAGATGATTATGACCTGGGTCTCTTTAAAATATATGCAGATGATGAGGGAACGGAGGCCTATTTCACCGACAGGATGTATAACATTCTGATAATATTCCACGGCGGCAAGATCGCCGGCTATTACGTCAATATGGCCGGGCTGCCGCACAGATGTGATGACCGGCTGGAATTTACCGATTATGCCATAGACATATGCATTTCGCCCGACGGCAGATATAAGATAACCGACTTGGACGAGTATGATGCTTATAAATACAGGATAGATGCTGCGGAACGGAGGAAAATGTTGTCTGAACTTAGAGAAATAAAAAGATCCCTCGACAAAAAAGGGATCGAATATATAAGCCAAATGTTGTATTTTATATGATCTGGACCAGCACGCCTTCGGCCAGGCCTATGACAAGCCCCAGTACGCCGCCCACTATTTCTATCGCCTTGAGTTCTTTGCCTGCGGCGTACACTACCAGCTTTTCAAGCTTTGCCACATCAAATCCGTTTATCTTGTCCTCAACTATCTTCTTTATATTCATCCGCTGGTTTAGCTGTTCCATCACCTGTCCGGAGTCATTTTTAATAAAATTCGTGATCTCATCCTCGACGGTCCTCTTTATATAGTCGGATATCTTGTCCCTCAACATGCCCGGTATATATGAAGGTATCTTTTTCTTTATTATCCCGTCAAGTTTGCCGTCCAACTCGGACAGCATTTTATTCTTGTCGTCGTCCCCCATGATGTTTGCGACTATATCATCTATGGAAATAAGTTCTTTCGCTATGATATCTCCCAGACTGGAAGATATCTCATCCCGCCGGCTCGGTATCAGGCCCTGTACCTTGACGTTCAGCAGCGGTATCCTTATCGGTTCATAGGGTCTAAAGAGCATCATGATGGCAATGTAATTCGTAAGCCAGCCTATCACGGCGCCTACCACGGACGAAATGACAATGTCCAATATATCCAACCGCAACACCTCAGCAAGAGTATATCACCTTTTATATACCTATTCCATGGCAAAATTATACACCAGAGATGCCGCGCCTATTATGCCTATATCGCCGCCCAGCTTCGCCCTAACCACTTTCACGGCCCGCGAATTGGTGGGCAGCGCCCGCTCTGCGATCACCTTCATCATCCCGTCATAGTACATGTCCCATGCCTGGGAAACGCCGCCGCCTATGGCTATCATGCCGGGGTTGAAGGAATTTATCACATTGGCCAGGCCTATTCCCAGGTACATCGCCTCGTCGTCTACCAGCCGGACTGCGAGGGCGTCGCCCTTGCGGGCGGCATCGAACACATCCTCCGCCCTTATCTCCCCGCATCCCGACAGTCCCGAATCATCCCCCGCCAAAAGCGCCTCCCTGGCGAACCTGGCCAGCGCCGTGCCCGACGCCATAGCCTCAAAACAGCCGTAGTTGCCACAGCCGCACCTCGGCCCCCTGTAGTCGATGGTGGCGTGTCCAATCTCCAGGGCATTGGAATTCTCCCCCTGATAAAACCTGCCGTTCAGCACCGCTCCGCCCCCTATGCCGGTACTCACCGTCATATATATGAAGTTGGATTCCCCCCTACCCGAACCGAACAGCCACTCCCCCAAAGCCGCCACATTGGCATCGTTATTCAAAAATACGTCCGTTCCGTATCTGTCCTTCAATGTATCGGCAAGAGGAACGTCTCTCCACAGAGGAAGATTGGGAGGACACACCACTACGCCCTTCCCAGAGTCTATCGGCCCGGGGGAGCCTATCCCTATTCCCTTTATATCGCCGGCCCCGGTCAAAATATCGTCTATGGACTTCATCATCCCCTCTATGGTCGTTTCGGGATCTCCGGTGGGAAATATTTCCCTGGAAATCACCTTTCCCCCTGCATCCACCAAACCTACGGCCGTTTTCGTGCCGCCAAGGTCTATACCCACGGCATAGCCCATATAAAATCACCCCGCACATTGTTATTGTTTCAGACCGTGCCATTCTCGCGCAATCGCAAAATTGCTGTGCGATTTTGCTTGCTGCGTTGGCTGCACGATTTGTCACGGCCTGCTAGTTTTGCCTATAATCTATAATTATATTATACCGCATATATCAGACCGGCGATAAAAAATACGGCAACAACGTGAGATGCCGGCAAAATCGCCGGCATCTCAAACCGATTACGTTAAATTCAGCTCACTCGACACTGTCAACGTTGTCTTTGGTAATGACTGATGCGCCCGTGTCCACGTTGGGATTGTCTATCTTCTCGCCCTTTATGGCTTTGACCGCAGCCTTTACTCCCTCATACCCCATCACGTCGGGATTCTGCACTATGGTGCAGTATACCCATCCCTCTTTGATAAGGGAAAGCACCGCATCGGATTTATCAAATCCTACTCCGACCAGGTCCTTCTTGCCGGACGCCTTTATGGCATTGCCCAGGCCCACGGAGGAACCCTCATTGGCGCCGAAAACTCCGATCACTCCATCGGTTATGTAGTTATCGGCTATGTCCTGGCTCTTTACAGGATCACCGTCGCCATACTGTGTGGGAAGTACGGTATATCCCTTGGGTTCTACCACTTCTCTGAAGCCCTTTTCCCGCGCAACGGTCGACGCCGTCGCTGAGTTTACGCTTACGACGCCGATCTTGCCGCTGCTTATCCCTGCTGCATCCAATGCTTTCAGCATCTGCTCGCCCGCCGTTTTGCCCGCGGCCAGGTTATCGGTAGCGAATGTGGCATATGCCTCGGTGTTTGCCGGCGAATCCACATAGACTATCTTTACGCCGCTGGATTTTGCCTCTTCCAGTGCGGCGACCACAGCGTCCGGTCCATTTGCCGCGATGAGGATCGCGTCGGCGCCGTCCGCTACCGCATTGTTTACACGCTCAATCTGCTGAGCGTCGTCCTTCTTGTCGGGCGCCATCCACTTGTAATCGATATTGCCGATCTCATCCACGGCTTTTTTAGCGCCCTTGTCGACTGAGACCCAGTGTCTGTCCATACTGTCCATGGTTATAAGCACTATCTTATACTTTTCCGCAGATTTTGACGAGTCCTGTGAAGCGTCCGTACTTCCGGAGCTGCCCGAGCTGCCGCATCCGGCCACAAGCCCGGTCACCAGCATCAGGCACAGTAAGACCGTGAAAAACTTCTTCATTAAAACCCCTCCCATTTAAATTTTTTTATAATTAAAGCATATAGCCCAGGCCGATGCCGGAATCGTGCAGCCACGAAACTGCACGCTTTGCCACGGTCTGTCAGTTTGTCTGCAGCCTGAGCTTACAGCTTTAACCGGCCCCTGTTAATTACCGGCGGATTCAGTCTTCCTCTTAGGTCTGTTCACCCTTATGACTACATCGAGCAGAACGGAAACTATGACTATGGTACCTATTACAATGTTTCGTATGGCGACCGGCGCGCCCGCAAACTGCAGTCCATTCTGCAGGACTCCCCAGATAGACGCGCCAACGACGGTGCCGAGCAGTATACCCTGGCCGCCCAGGGTGGAGATACCTCCTATCACCGCCGCGGCAACGGCGTACATTTCATACATGGTGCCGGCATCCATTGCCCCCATTCCTGCGGTAGCACTTGTGATCAGACCCACTACGCTGGCGCACAATGCGCTCACGATGTATACCGTAAGGACCGTCGCGTTGGTATTGACGCCCGACAGCTTGGCAGCCTCTATGTTGCTGCCCACCGCATAGATATAGCGCCCGGTACGGGTCCTGCTGAGAAGGAAGTTAAATATCAGAAACAGCACTATGGCTATCCAGATGGTATTATATATGCCGGCCGTGCTGCCGTAGTAAAAGAAATCCCTGAATCCCTGGGCTGCGTTGCCTATGGCATCCGTGTTATAGTTGTGATTTACGATCTGAGCTATGCCCCTGGCAACGGTCATAGTACCCAGTGTGGCTATAAAGGGGGGGAGTTTGCAGTTGGAGACCAATATGCCGTTTACTATGCCTATCGCCAGAGAAGCCGCGACCGTAATACATACCGCAGCCCAGGGATTCATGCCCTTGGTCATCAGCGTAGCCGAGATCATCGCGCTCATTCCCACGACCGAACCGATGGACAGGTCTATATTTCCCGTTATCAGGACATATCCCTGCCCGATGCCTATGATAAGTATGGGCGCTATCTGCCTGAGAAGATTGCCGATATTCCTCGATGAGTAAAACGACGGATTGATAAAAGCAAATATTATGCATAATGCTATAAGACCGACCGTCACGGTGAGTACCTGACCCATGCCCCTTATAGATATCAGCCTTTTCCAGATATTCATATCTTTTTTATTCGCCATCTTTTATACTCCCCAAAAATAGTAAATTTTTAAACCGCCTGTTTGCGAACATATTTTGATTCGAATTTAGTAGCATACTCCATGATAAGGTTTTCCGTCGCCTGCCCGGAGGAAAATTCACCGGTGATCCTGCCGTCGCACATAACGATTATCCTGTCGCTTATCCCCATGATCTCGGGCATTTCGGACGAGACGAACATTACCCCTATGCCCTGCCGCTTGAGTTCGTTCATCAGATTGTAGATCTCGACCTTGGCGGACACATCTATGCCCCTTGTCGGTTCGTCGAAGATGACTATCCTCGACTTTCTGGCCAGCCACTTGCCGACAACGACCTTCTGCTGGTTGCCGCCGGAAAGAGATGCTGCGTCCACCTCCGCATTGGGCAGTTTTATGTCCAGACTCCCGATCGTTTCATCCACCATTTTATGCTCTTTTTTACGATCAACGGAACCTATCGGAGAGCAGACTATATCGAGATTGGGCAATGCTATATTTTCCCTGACGCTCAGTTTTACACACAGGCCGTCCTTACGGCGGTCTTCCGGTACGAGGACCACCCCTGCCTTCACGGCGTCGGCGGGCCGCCTTATGGTCACTTCCCTGCCGTCGACAAAGATCTGCCCCGATTCCTTGGGATCGGCTCCGAAGATCGCCCTCGTGGTCTCGGTCCTTCCCGCCCCTATGAGTCCGGCAATACCGACTATCTCGCCCTCGTACAGCTCCATGTTGATGCCGCGTACCAACGCTCCCGCATTCAGGTCACGCACCTCAAAGATCTTTTTGCCCCGTTCACAGCTGATCCGCGGAAATCTTTCCTTTATCTCTCTGCCCACCATACAGGAGATTATTTCCGGTATCGTGGTGTCTTTAAATACCTTGGATGCGATATATCTCCCGTCGCGCATTATTATGACCCTGTCGGCTATGAATTCCAGCTCTTCCAGGCGGTGCGAGATATAGATTATGCTGCAGCCCTCGCCTTTCAATTTCCTGATTATGCCGAACAGTTCTTCGACCTCTTCCGCGCTCAACGCCGAAGTGGGTTCATCCATGATGAGGACCTTCACGTCGATGGAAAGCGCCTTGGCTATCTCGACGATCTGCTGCCTGGAAACTGACAGGCTCCCTACGATGGCCGCAGGATCTATACTGACATTGAGCCGGTCGAGCACCTTTTTTGCTTCCTCGTTCATCTTTTCATCATCGAGCAGTCCCGAATGCGCTATTTCCCGTCCGAGGAAGATGTTTTCCGCGACAGTCAAATGCGAGCAGAGGTTGAGCTCCTGATGTATTATGGCGATACCGAGTTCCTGCGCCCTTTTGGGCGTCAGGTCATGTACGGCCTGGCCAAATACCTTTATCTCCCCCTCGTCCTTGGTATAGACTCCGCTCAATATCTTCATGAGCGTGCTCTTGCCCGCGCCGTTTTCGCCGACCAGCGCCAGTACCTCTCCCTGTCCCAGAGTGAACGAAACGTCGTCCAGGGCCTTTACCCCGGGAAAGCCTTTGCTTATATGGCTCATTTCAACTGCATACCCGTTAATATTTATCACCTGCCTTGTCTTTGCCTGATTCAAATATATCATGAAAACAAATGCAATGTAACGGGAGTATTTTTGGATTTATGGGGTGTATTTTAACAAGTTTCGTATTATAGGATTATGCTTTCAGATTTGAAAAGATGAAAATCGCGCCTTAGATATTCGGACAGGAATTTGCCGCCTGCAAGGGTGATGAGTTTATCCGCTATGACAAGGCAGTCCGCCATATTGGTGACCAGCATGACGGCGGTTATATTCCGCTTTTTGAATTGATTCATAAGCCCGATGATATGCCGCCTCATATACATATCGGCGTTATTGAAGGGCTGCACGCAAAACACGATATCCGGCCCCGCAAGATAGGTCCTGTAATAGACGAGATCATACAGGGACTGCGTCCTCATTCCGGACAGGTCCGTCCGGTATATATCCTCCCCTATTATGGGCTCAAACTCATCGATGATGCTCTTCATGATGCGTTTGCTCAGGCGCACCGGATGCGATTTCTTATCGGTCAGGAAGGCCAAATTGGCAATATAGCTCATTTCGGGGAACAGCATGGTCCGTACGGGGTCCTCCCAAATAAACGATATGCCGTTCTTAAAGGACTGCCTCGCTTCCCTTTGTCCATAAGGCTTATGCCTGAAAGAAATTTCACCTTCGTACGGGGCGACGTCTCCGCGCATCAGGCCGATCATGTCCCTCAAGACGGTGTTGTCCAGATCCATTAAGACGGTGCATTCCCCTTTTGCAATGGAAAATGAAAGCGAATCGAGATGCTCCGTCCTTATGTCTTTAAACGTCAGGACCCTGTCGTCGCTGTTTTTTATTATGCGCTCCTGACTGATCGCAGTAAACTCGTCCATATAATAGGGAGCGACGTTTTCATTTTTAAATTCCTTCTTGTCCAATACCCTGAGTATCCTGCCGTCGCGCATGATGGATACGCGGTCGCATATCTTAAACGCCTCTTCGTGATGGCTGCAGACGTAGAGGAACGAAATGCCGCGTTCACTGAAGCTGCGCAAAAGGTCATGAAATTTCATCAGATCGGCCGTGCTCAGCAGATTTCCTATATCCCTTATGACGATCAGTTTTGCCCCGGTCATCGCGGCGCGCAGAAGCTCCGTCTCATACCTCTCATACGGTGCGAGCTGTGAAATATATTTGCCGCCGTCCAGAGAGATTCCAAATTCGCGGGATAACTGCTCAAACTGTCCTTCCAAAACCCGGGAGCTTATCACATACTTTTTAAAACCCCTGTGCATCACGAATACGTTGTCGGCCACGGTAAGATCCTCTATCAGCCTGCCCTTCTGTTCGATCACCGCCACCCTGCCGCCAGCCGCCGGACCGTGGCCGCCGCTCTGCAGGGTCTCATTGATATAGACATGTCCGTACCGTATCTGTAAATTTCGTTCAAGAAGATCGATCAAAAAGGCCTGGCCGTTTGTATTGACACCGATAAGCCCCATGATCTCGCCGCCGAATATATGAAGGTTAAAGTCATCCAGCAGCAACATATCGTCCCGGGCGGCGGTGACATGCTCCATTCTCAATATCTCACTTCTCATTGGCCGCCTCCTCCCCCTCTTTGATCCTCGGAAGAGTAATCTCCACGTCCGTCCCGACGTTCACGGTACTGTACAGGTATATGCCGTACTCTTCTCCAAAAAGCAATTTGATGCGGCTGTTTACATTCTCTATCGCAATGCCGCCGTGTTTTTCTCCCTCCTGCTTTATATAGTCAAAGGACATGCCTTTTAATTTATCATCTATCTCCTTAAGCAACTCTTCGCTCATACCAACTCCGTTATCCGATATCGTTATGATAAGACGTTTCTCCGTGCATTCCAGCTTCAGCCTGATCTCTCCGACGCCTATCTTACGCTCCACTCCGTGATTGATCGCATTTTCCACAATGGGCTGCAGTATCAGTTTGGGAACGCGGCAGGACATTATATCCGCTTCATCCGCAGGATCATATTCCACGCTCAGCTTAAGCCTTTCACCGAATCTGTACTGCTGAATGATGTAATAGTTGTGCACGTTTCTCAGTTCGTCCTCCAAAGTAACCAGGTTTTCCACATTGGAGATGGTATAGCGGAAGAAAGTAGACAAGGCCTCCAGCATATCGGCAGCCTTGTCCAGTCCCGCGCTCAGCGCCTCGCCCCTTATTCCCTCCAGCGTATTATACAGAAAGTGCGGATTGATCTGATTTTGCAGCGCCAGATACTGGGCCTGTTTCTTGTTGGCATTGAGGAGTTCATACGTCTCCATGATATCCTGTACCTTGTCTATTACCTCATTCATCTCCGGACTGAGTATAACATCCTGGTCGAGTATCCCCTTTATGGTATAGCCCTCCACAAAGAGCTGCAAAACTTTCTCATTGGCCCTGTAAGGTTTATATATCCAAAAATAAAACAGAAGCATCAAAATAACGGTAAGTATACATCCCGTTATCAAACATGCCCTGCCGGTATTCTTCTCGACTGTCAATACGCCCAATTCGATCAGCATGGTAAATATTATTGCGAACAACAAAATAATGGACAGTATCACCCTCGTAGACAGATAATTGAGTCCCTTGAATTTTTTCATCTGCCGTCACCCGCCTATGAATAGAGCTTTCTATACTCTCTCGGCTTAAGTCCCGTAAGCTTGCGGAAGTTCTGAGTGAAATACTTCAGATCGCTATAGCCCACCCGTCCGCATATGTCCGCAATATTTAAGTCGGTATCGCGCAGCAATTCCTTTGCCTTGTTTATCCTGGTCTCGGTAAGATAGTCTGTGAAATTCACTCCGCACATCTTTTTGAAAAGCGTGCTGAAATAGGCGGAATTAAATCCCACCATAGCGCTGGTTTCCTCCAGGGTGACGGGCTTCATATAATTCTCCTGAATATATTTTTTGACTATGCGTATCGGTTTCGACTCCTCCTGTTTCTTCTGCTCTATGACCGACTTCATGGATCCGCTTATTTCCTCATTCAGATATTGAAAGATCTCATCCACCGTTCTGCACCGCCAAACGTGGGTGCGGAATTTATCCGTCAATTCATTGCGGTCGTCTATAAATATCCCGTTGTTGCGAAGCTGCGTAAGATATATCGCATAGGCTTCCTCCGATAGAGAAACGATATCCAGCCCGCTTAAATTCTTTGCGTATATGACCTTGGCATGAAAATTACTCAAATCATTGACTATCCCGTCCGCATCCATTACCTCTATCGCAGGTCCCATCGACCTGTTGAGCTCCGCCAACAGCCGCGTCTTTAATTCATGGGAATTGCCCGCCGCCGAATCTTCAACAAGCCTGCCTGTACCTGCGATCAGGCGCTGCCCAGCGGCATAAACAGCAGAATTATAGCTATCCTTAAATTTATTTATATCGTCGTAGGCCTCTCCCACGCAGACGGTAAAGTCAAACTGTTCGAACGCAGCCCTCTGCTGCGCCAATTCATCCAATACCACCATAAATTGATTGCGGATGGATTTTTTTGATCCCTCCGCATAGTTGGCAATGCAATAGACAGTACTGTCCGCAGGATAAATGCCCATTTCAAAACAATGGCCGCTAAGCGCGTTATTCAGTATTTGCGTCACCTTCTCCTCCAAAATCGGAATGGCATTGTCATATTGATCATCATAGCCGCAGTCTATCTTTACGCATATCACCTGAAATATTCCCTCCATAAAGGAATAATGATACGCGCTGTTTATCGCGGCGATAGTCATGTCATCAGAGGTAAAATCCCTTTTCATAAAGAGATCCTTAAAAAGATTTTCATGCAGTCTATCCGTGTCGCTCTCTATCTGCTTCTTTAGTTGTTCCTCCTCATTGACCTGCTTTATTCTGCGGGCATATCTGCCTCTGACCTTTTCCAGCGCAGATAAGAGTTCGCTCTTCTTAATGGGCTTGAGCAGATAATCACCCACGCCGTATTTTACGGCATGCTGCGCATACTCGAAATGGCCGTATCCGCTTATGATGATAAACTGCAGCTTCCCGTCCATTTCTTTGGCACGCCTTATCATCTCCAGACCGTCGTATCCCGGCATGCGTATATCCGTTATTATCAGATCGGGACCATATCCGCGGATCATATCCAGTACTTCCACACCGTTATGAGCGATCCCCACTATGCTCATGCCCAGAGCATCCCAGTCAATTAAATTTTCTATCAGCCGGCATACGTTTTCTTCATCGTCCGCAATGATCACCTTGATCATAAACTTCCCCCTCCTCCGACACGCACTGTGATATGATATAACTCATACAACCATAATCATAAATTCAACAAAAAGGTGCAAAATCCTTCCCACTTTTTTATTTCGGTTGACGCCAGCCAATCAATACGATCAAGGTCTCACAGCCTGCATGCCATTATCGATACCATATCGTAGAAAATCATATTTGCTTCTTGTGCTATTAAACATGTCAAGCGCCTTAAGTATGTCACATTACCTGTAAATCCATAAACTTTTCCACAGTATGAAGGAATTTTACGGCCTATATAGAATATATATATTATGTAGTATGGTCTATATACAAATATATACGGTATATTTATGAAATATTATAAAGCGCAGAATGAATCAAACGATCACTGCACATAGAAATGGAGGATCAAAATTGAGCACAAGAATTGCTATTGACGGAGCAGGACGTATAGGCATGGATCTGCTTAGGATCATATATGAAGACAAAGAGGATATCGACGTGGCCGCCGTAAACGGCGGCGGCGACCACGAGTCGGACATCCGGCGCTTTGCGCACGACTCCGTATATGGGGACTACAAAGGCAGTGCCGTATATGCGGACGGTTCGCTCTTAATAGATGGGAAAAAAATATTATATTTTCATGAGTATGACGTGGAAAAACTGCCGTGGCAGGACCTAAACATCGACGTGGTCATAGACGCCTCGGATAATCCGGCATATAAACATGTATCTGCCGGAGCAAAAAGGGTGGTCGTCGCTTCACCCGCCGACAGGGCAGATATCACGGTCGTAATGGGTGTCAATCATAACATGTATAGGCCCGAAAGGCACAAGACCATATCCCTGACCAACCCGGCGGTAAATTGTATCGCTCCCATCATGAATATAATACATAAAAAGTTCTATATCTTAAAGGGCAACGTCACCGTGATCAGTCCATACTGCGTTTCGGATACGGATTGCCTGACCTCGAAAGCATCAAACTTCACAATACCGCCCCGCGCCGCGGATAACGTCCGGTCCATCGGCTGCGTCATCCCGGAACTGGAGGGAAAATTTAACGGCATCTCCCTCATGGCTCCCACAGACGCCGTATCTTTGGCCGACATGAACCTCATGGTGGGCAAGCAGACAAACGTGGTGGCAATAAATGAATATCTAAAAGCGATGGCAGCCGGCCCACACAGGGGAATACTGTCATTTAATGAGAAACAGCTTCCAATGTCAGACTTCAAGGGCGACCATCATTCCGCAATAATAGAACCCCTCTCTACGGTCGTGTCCGACGGCAACATAGTGAAGATAATGGCGGCGTACGATAATGAGTATGGCTACTGCCACAGGATCATCGACTTCATTAAATATATCGGATAGAGTTCAGAGACTCTGCCAAAAACTACTGCACAACACATATAAGTGGAGAACTAAAAAGATGGCTTGCACTTCGATCGTGCAGGCCGTCCTTTTATATAACGTCTTTGTTTTCTACTCATCTTTCATCTGACGCTCGATCCAAGCCGTCAGCAGATTCACGATCTTTTCCTGTTGGCGTTCATTCAGCTCGGTGTCCTTCGGCACATCGTACCACTTGTTGAGACAGCCCCGGCAGCAGCAGGCGCATGCATGCTGCGCAATGAATACCGGATGACCTTGCATAGGAGTCTGTCTGCCGTCGTTGGGTATAGCGGCCGGCGCCAACCGCTGCCGCACAAAATCCTGTGCGTGGAGGCGAATGGTTTCCATTCCCTTTTCCCGTACATATGCCTTATCCTTTTCCTTCAAGGCAAAACCGGCCCGGAATTTTGAAGTCTTAAGCCTGTCCAGCGCTTCGTCTATCGTCTGCATAATATTTTGCCCCTTATTAACTATCTTGCCATACCAATGGATTGAGAGTGGTTTATTTAAAAAAATACGCCTTTGAAAATCAGATCTATGGTCTTTGCCGCAGAGGTGCAATTCTGCCTATAAAAAAATCGTCCGAACAGATCTTTCTGCCGACGATATTGTTTACTCTATTTGGTAGCGGCGAGTGGATTTGAACCACCGACACTTCGGGTATGAACCGAATGCTCTCGCCAACTGAGCTACGCCGCCATAAATTGGTTGCGGGGGTAGGATTTGAACCTACGACCTCCGGGTTATGAGCCCGACGAGCTTCCAGCTGCTCCACCCCGCGATGTTTATTATTTAGCTTAGCCCTGGTGCCGGAGACCGGAATCGAACCGGTACGGGCTTTTAGGCCCGCGGGATTTTAAGTCCCGTGCGTCTGCCAGTTCCGCCACTCCGGCAGCTGACAGATTCTATTATATTGCCTGTATACGGTTTTGTCAATACCTTATGCCAAATTTATACTTAAAAAGTGGTCAAACGTTAATTGAAAAAGTAATTTTATTGCTTACGCCGCATGGCCATAACAGCATACCATTGTGTCCTACAGCAGATAGCCTTCGAGGTTGTCCCAGTCGCTCACGCATATGCCGTCCGCCTTGAGCATATCCAGGCTCTCTTCCAGTATTGCCGTGCCTGCCAGTATTATATCCTCTCTGCCTCTCTGCAATCCCTTTATCTCTTTCATTTCATCGGGTGACGCGCTGCAAAACCGTCGTCTCATTGCATTGATATGTGTGGCCGGCAAAAAATATCCCTGCACCATGGACTCATCATATTCTTCCAGGCCGATATCCACAGAGGCCAGGCTGGTTATGGTGCCGCCTATGCCGACGATCCTTTTTGCGCTGATGATATCCTTTATATGCGGCTTGAGCATATCTTCAACTTCTTCGCAGAGTCCGGCAAGGTTGCCCGCCGAAATGAATCTTTCAGTAAACCTGACGGAGCCCATATTTAAGCTGAATTTGTCCGATATGTTTTGCATTCCCTTTATAAATTCGGTGCTTCCCCCGCCGATATCCAGCACAAGTTTGGACTCGTCTTTGGGGAAGAGAGCGGATGCTCCTATAAAATCCAGTTCCGCCTCTTTATCTCCGTCTATGACCTCTATGTCTATGCCCGCGCCCTCTTTCACCATGCCGCAAAACTCTCCGCGGTTTTCGGCGTCTCTTACCGCGCTTGTGGCAAAGGCCCTTGGGATAACTCCATATCTCTCGGCATCTTCCGCATATTCTTTGACCGCGGCTAAAGTCCTGGCCATCGGCTGCGGCTGCAAAAAGCCTCTGTCCACGCCTTCTCCCAGTCTTGTTATGGAAACTTTCTTTACCACTCTGTTCATTCTCTCAGTGTCCATAATCAGCAGTCTTGTTGAATTTGTACCTATATCTATAGCTGCTTTTAACATGTTTCACCCCACTAAAAATGCATCTCACTATATGTGAAATGCACTGTGTGCCTCAATATTCCAATGTCTTTACTCTGGTATTGCCGCGGCCGCCCCTGGCATCATGATGCTTTTTCAACTGCTGCTGTTTCTCCTCGCTGTCCTTCATGAATTTTGCAAGCCTGTCCTCGAAGGACTGAGAATTCTCCTGTCTTCTTCCCCTGTCATACTCCATGGGACCGCTTCTTCTTCTATCCACAGCCTTCTTGATAGAAAGACTTATTTTACCGCCTTTATCTACGGAAAGTACCTTCACTTTTACCTTGTCGTTTTCCTTCAGGTAATCATGTATATCCTTCACATAGGTGTCGGCAACTTCCGATATATGAACCAATCCCGTTTTCCCATCCGGGAGTTGGACAAAGGCACCGAAGTTTGTGATGTTTTTGACTGTGCCTTCAATAACCGCTCCAACTTCAATTGGCATAAAAGTAATAATTCCTCCTTTAAATTTTTCAATATGACTATAATATACTATAAATCAAAATAAATTTCAATATCTTCTACTTTCCGGCCCCCCTTATCGGATCTGCAAACTTTCCCGTATCTACGTAGATGATGTCCCCGTCTCTTACCAACCCCAGTTTTTCTCTGGCGATCTTCTCCGCATAGGCATCGGTCGAAACCTCTTTCAGCGTCTTATTATAGTTTTCGGTTTCCTTCTTTGCCTGCAGTATCTGTTCGCTGAGACCAGCCTTCTTTGCCTCCATGCGCCTTATGGTCATCTGCTGGCCTATCAGCGTGACGGATATATAGATGGCCAGTACTACGAACAGAAATTCTTTGATCAGTTTCTTCATATGGACATCCCCTTATATATATATTCGACATACGTTAATCAATTCCTTTTACTTCTGTGAAAAAAATTTATTCCTCCCGCCTTTTTTGCTCCCATACCTATAATATGCGTTACCCATCCGACTGCCATCATTATTATATGGAAAGAACCGACTATGGCCGAGAATATTATATCCAATATTTTTACCACGATAAAGCTCAATGTGTAATGGTATAAGACGGCCCCCGCTATGGCGCCCATTATGGAAAACATCCTGATCTCGCCATAGTTGCTCCAATAGAGGAATAAAAAAAGAACGCCTGCCTGTATTATCCAAAAGAGTATGTCCTCTATGGAGTCAAGTATCTTTATTTTTCTGAAGCGGCGCCTTTTTTGCCGGTAAATATCGAATAATACCCCCATTAAAATGCCGCAGTAGACCATGGTGAGGAAGGCATATACCTCTGCTGTTATGTCCATACATACACCCCTAAGATATAAAAATAGGCCACAGTGCAGCCTATTTAAAGATCCTTTTCATTACTCCGCCTTCTTTTTCCTTAGGCCTTTGTCCCTGAATATAAGTCAGGCTGTCTATATCTCCGTCTATAGTGAGTTTTCCGTCTTCCAGACTATAGCGCGTTATATGCATATTCTGCCCCCTTATCGTAAGGACGCCCAGCGAGGTCGAAAGGGTGATGCTGTCGTCGCTGAAATTCTGTACGTCCTCCACTCCAGTGGCAGTTATCTTCTTTCTGCTTTCCAGTGTGACGTTTTGCCCGGCCGCAATCTTTTCGTCCATAAATATACACCCCCTCCTACAGTATTTTATGAGGTTGGGGTGTAAAATTAGACCTACATATTCGGTAATTCTCTCAGCGGCCTGGCCGTCTTGCCATTATAGGCCGCCATCATCTCCGAAACTATGCTCACCGCTATTTCTTCGGGGGTCTCCGCCCCCAGATCCAGCCCTATCGGAGAATTTACCCTTTTCAGCTTTTCCGCATCGCAGCCGTCCTCGATCATGGATCTAAATGTGTTTGCCACCTTCCTGCGGCTGCCTATCATGCCTATGTAGAACGCTGGCATATCCAACACCGCCGAAAGGACCTCCCTGTCGTGCGTATGCCCTTCCGTGGCTATGACGACGGCATAGGACGGCAATACCTCCAGCTGCTTTATCCCTTCATTATACGGAGAGCAGATGATTTTGGAAGCCGCGGGGAATCTCTCCCTGTCCGCGATCTCCTTCCTGTCGTCCATCACGATATAATCATAGCCGAGAAACTCCAGCAGCCCCGCGAGGGCATGGCCCACATGCCCTCCTCCCGCAAGCACCGCCGTCAATTTCCCTATTATCACCTCAAAAAATATCTCTGCTGTTCCGCCGCACTCGGAATCCAATCCTCCGGAAACCTCTCGTGCCAGCACGTACTCTTTCTTAAAAGACCTCCCGCTCTTTATGGCTTTCAGCGCGTCGCTTACAGCCTGCTGCTCAAGGCCGCCTCCGCCTATGGTCCCCGATATGCTTCCGTCTTCGTATACGATCATCTTGGCATTATGCCGGGGAACGGAGCCCTTGGTGGATATTATGGTGGCTACGCAGATATTTCTTCTCTGTTCCGCTGCCCTTGCGATCTCCTCATATATATCCGTTTACCTCACTCCCTATCCTGATATATTCCTCCGGCGTATCTATGTCGGTAAGAACGGAGTTGCCGCACTCCAGCCTTATGATCCTGTCCGCATGGGACGACAAGACCGGCCTGGCCCCTATATCGTCCCCCAGCGCCAGCAACTCGTCAGAATAGCCGCCGCCTATCAGCACGGGATGGCCGTCCCTCCCGCTGCACACCGGCACGACGATATCCCCCGCATCATTGAACCGGCCGATGATCCCGTCTATTATTTCCCGGGTAACGAACGGCATATCCCCCAGCATGATCATGTATCCGTCCGCACGGCCCGATGCCGATACTCCCTTCACTATGGACGACGCCATGCCCTCCTCCGTCATCTCATTATATACTATCCTCACGCCGTACCTTCTGCCGGTATCGCCGACCTCCCTGCTCCTGTATACCAGGCATACATCGTCCATCGAGGAAGAAGCCGCCTCCTCCAGCACCCTTTCTATGATGGTGCTGCTGCCCGAGGGCAGCGTGAGTTTCTCCCTGCCCATCCTCGCCGAAAAACCCGCCGCCAGTATCACTCCTGCTATCTTCATATCTCTCCCCTCATGGCTTTCCAAACGGGCATACCGGATAATAACAGACCCCGCACTTCTGGCACAGTCCCCCGTGAGACAGCATGACGATATCCCTCCGTGTTATCCTGATATCCGCCAGCACCCTGGGATACAGTATGTCAAATATGGTCCTCCCGTCAAATATCGCGCACGCCGGAACGCCCAGTATGGGAATATCCCCAAGATACGCCATCATAAATACGCCTCCCGGCAGTACGCCCGTCCCATACTTCACTATCTCAGCGCCCGTATTTCTTATGCCGTCCGGCGTGGCGTCGTCGGCATCCACCGCCATACCGCCGCCCGTGCATATTATCTGCGCTCCCCTGCCTATCAAACTCAGGATGGCTTCGGTTATCTTGCCGGCCTCGTCGGGACAGTAGACAACGTCCAAAAACTGCCCGCCGTATTCCTCCAGCTTCTCCTTGAATACCGGTAAAAATCCGTCCTTTATCCTGCCGTAATAGACCTCGTCCCCCGTTATAACAAAGCCGACCTTTTTATCGGCAAAGGGCAGAATGCGGAATATCCCATCGTCTCCCGCTATCCTCTCTGCCTCTTCGATCCTGCTCTCTTCTATCACAAGAGGGGTTATCTTGCAGCTTGCCGCATGTTTGCCCGCCTTTACGGGTGTATAGTCGTGTATCGTGGATATGGTCAGTCCGTCTATATCGGAAATATCATAAAGTTTCTCCGTATCCACCCTGAATATACCGTCGGTCTTGGCCTTGAACTCCGCCTTCCCCTCCTTCGGCTCGCCGATGGACAGGCTTTTTCCTCCTATGGCCGAAGCCATACGCGAGGCCGCGGTATTTTCATGGAGATATCCTTCATTAAGTTCCATGACATAGATATGGTCTTTACCCATGCTCTTTAATATCTCAATGTCCTGCTCCCGTATTATGTGGCCCTTCTTAAACTCCACCCTCTTTATCTCTCCCGGCACTATCCTGGTGAGGTCATGGGGAAGTACCATGCCCACCGCTTCTTCTATCGGAACAGTATTCATCTGATCGCCTCCGGATTATATTGTTTCTATATTAATTCGATACTAAAAAGCGATTTCCTTTATATGCAGTCAATAATTGTGAAAAGTAAGCCAGCCCTTTATCTAATTTATTACTGATATGGAAATCATCTTTACTTGTGACATATCCGTGAGTCCTATAAAATGGACTTAGTACTTTCATAAGGGGGACTTAATTTGAACAGATACATCAGGGCAGTGAGCTTACTGCTCATAATGGCTTTAGTAATTCCGTTATCTATACATATGACGGGCACCGAGGGCAAGGGCAATATGACTGTGATGGGATACGCCACCAAGGATTACGCTTCAGACGTCGCCTCGGTCCAGTCCATAAACAGCAACAAGGGAAGGCTGGACATGATCTCGTCCTTCGCTTATCTTATTTCGCAGCAGGGACTGGTGGGCAGCGATCACACGGATATTATAAATGCCGCCGTATCCAGCGGTGCAAAGCCTCTCATGGTCATATACAACTACGACCATGGGTTTAATGCCAAACTGGCGGAGGATATTCTCTCATCACCCAGCAGCCGCAAAGCCCTCATCGACTCGATAATGAGCAAGATGAGCCTGGGTTTTGAGGGTGTGAACATAGATATAGAAAACATTCCCTACAGTCTGCGTAATGACTATAATACGTTCCTAAGGGAGTTGAAGGACCGGTTCGCCGGCAAATATGTACTTACCGCTGCCATACCGGCCAAGACTTTTGACAGTCAGGACAGTTGGTCGGGCGGCTTCGATTATAAGGAAATAGGTAAAACCGCCGATTATGTCATGATAATGGCGTACGACGAGCACTGGAGCGGAGGACTTCCCGGGCCGATCGCGTCCGTGGGGTGGACGGAAAAAGTGATAAAATACGCCGCGGACAATATGCAGGCAGACAAGATCTTGCTGGGCCTGGCCGCATACGGCTACGACTGGTCCGAAGTGGGGACTAAATCGCTCAACCAAAAGGATGCGGGTAAAATCGCCAATATGTCCAATACGAAGGTGAAGTTTGACAATACTGCAAAAGAAGTCAATATGGAATACTATAAGGATGGGTTCAAGCATGTGGTCTGGCTGGAAGATGAACACAGCATAGGGCATAAGATAGCTCTCATAGAAAAGTACGGCCTGGCCGGCGTGGGCATATGGAAGCTTGGCGATGAAAATGAAAAATACTGGAATGTGCTCATGGGCGATGGAAAATATAATCAGATAGCATTCTCCGACGTCATAGACCACTGGGCGGAGGATCAGATAATCAGCCTTAAATCTAAAAATATAATAAACGGATATACAGACGGCAGGTTCAGCCCCAACAGTACGGTCACCAGGGCGGAGTTTGCAAAGATGATATGTACCGCCCAAAACATCGGCACGCAGAATGCCGACTACAAGGATACCTACTCTCATTGGGCAAGAGGATATATAGGAGCGCTGGAGAGCAAGGGCCTGATAACCGGGTATCCCGACGGGAGTTTCCGTCCGGACAATAAAATCACCAGAGAAGAGATGGCCTCCATACTTGCCAAGGCCGCAGGTCTGCAGCCGTCGAACGGCCGCATATTCGGCGATACCGGCAGTTCCTGGGCTGAAAGCTACATAAACGCAGCTTATAAAGCAGGGCTTATCCAGGGCTATGGAGACGGCAGCTTTAAACCGGGTGGCAGCGCCACGAGAGCTGAGACGGCCTCAATGATATATAATATGTTGTCTAAAGCAACTGGAAATTAAATTATTTACACTAGATCGGCACGGTCTGGAGCAGAGGGAAATTGATCCCTCTGTTCTTTTTATTATTCCTCCTGCGTCTCCTTAAAGACGCCTCCGCGGGCACGGCTGTAAACGGCATACCACGCGAAGAACGCCAGGGCTATAAAACCGCAGATTATAAAGAATGTATTTGGCGATATGTAATTGAGCAGCACGCTGGTGACGGCAATACTCAATGGCGCAGTCGTTGTCCCTATGATCCCCATCGTGCTCAGCACCCTGCCCAGCAGATCCTCCGGTGTGGTCTTCTGTATCATGACCGATACTATGACGCTGATTATTCCTGCGCCTATACCGGCGACAGCCATTATCGTCATGGCATAGTACAGGTTTGCAAATATGCCCAAAGTGGCCAGGCCGATCCCTATCGCCGCGATACCTATGGCAATGAGCGCATCAATGCCGGCGAACTTCATAAAAATGCCGACTAAAGCCGCGCCTGCCAAAGAACCCACCGAATATCCGGACAGCATCGAACTGTAACCGGCGACCTCCGCACCCAGCACATTATCGGCATAGACAGGCAGTATCACGTTGAGCGGGCCCAAAAGAGCATTCAATATGACCATCAGCATCAATAATACCTTTAGGTCGGCTCTCTTTGCCACATAGGATAATCCTTCCACAATGACCGAATAGAAACCCTTATCTTTCTCTTTTACGGCAGACTTGCCTCCTCCGGCAGCGATACGTATCATGGACACCAGCGCGCAGCTGATGAAGAACGAAGCCATATTGGCGTAGATGGTTGCGATGGTCCCGAATTGCTTTATGATTATACCTGCCAAAGCGGGACCCACTATTCCGACCAGCTGCTTCATGGTATTCATGGCGGAGTTTGCAGCTACCAGCGAATCTCCCTCCACGATCTGAGGCAGGATCGCGCCGGATGCTGGATTACAAAATTGTCCCAGGGTCGATAAGACAAAGGTAGCCGCATAGATCAATACGGGCGTCCAATTATCGCCGCTTATAAACACGGGAAGGAACATAAGTATGAGTCCTCTCATAAGGTCGCTTAAAACCATAATCGTTTTCCTGGTATACTTGTCCGCCGCGGCGCCGCCGATAAAACCGAATATCCACGACGGTACGAAATACATTATCAGGTTCATACCCATAGCTATGGTAGAGCCGGTTTTATCGTAGATGAGCAGGGTGAGTCCCATCTCAAAAAAGGCATCGCCCAGCAGGGAAATGGTGCGGGCACACCACAGCAGCAGAAAAGATCGGTTTTTAAACACACGTGGAATCATTGACAAACACCTCTTTTATTTATAATTAATTACCTCATAATTAAGTCTATCTTAATCAGCAAATTTATTCTTTAATAATTATAGCATATATTATTGCAATCAGATGTATGATTTTTAAAAATTTTTTCTAAGATAAAAAGAATAAAAAAAAGGCTGCCGGAAGGCAGCGCAAGCAACTACTTTTTAGAGATCTCAGATTCCCAGTAATCCTTTGCATTCGTCATTTTTTCTATCGTTTTTTCTCTCTCCGTGATAATGTCATGATACATGAGCTCGCATCCCTCGGCGGGAGCATCCTTGGCATATTCCCTGTATAGCTCAAGGTTCTTCTTTTCCATTTCTATCGCCTTTTTGAGGTTGTCCACATGCTTTTGAGGATTTCCCATATTTATCCTTCCCTTCTGGGTAGATTATATCACTAATCATTGTGAATACAAAATCTACATCATTTCCCTCGCTGCTTTGACTATATCGCCTGCGGTGAGTCCATACTTTTTTATGACCGCGTCGGGCGTTCCCGATTCCCCGAAGGTGTCACTTACTCCTATCCTCTTGACCCTTGCCGGATAATTCTCCGAAAGCACCTCGCATACCGCAGAGCCAAGTCCGCCGTATATGCTGTGTTCTTCGCAGGTCATCACCCTGCCGGTCTTACGGGCCGTATCGACTATAATATCCTTATCTATCGGCTTGATCGTGTGTATATCTATGACCTCAGCCGCTATCCCCTCTTTGCTCAGTATGTCTGCCGCCTCCATAGCCATAGCCACCATCATGCCGGTCGCTACAATGCTTATGGACTTACCTTCTCTAAGCTTTATTCCACAACCTATCTCGAATTTCTGTGAATCGTCATATATAACGGGTATGTTCGGCCTTCCCAGCCTTATATACACCGGTCCCTTATATTCTGCCGCCAGCTCAGTAAGACGCGCCGCGGATACGGCGTCGGCCGGTACCAATACGGTCATGTTGGGCAGCCCTCTCATTAGGTTTATATCTTCAACGGACTGGTGGGTGGCCCCGTCCTCTCCTACGGACAGCCCCGCGTGGGTCGCCGCTATCTTTACATTGAGGTTGGGATAGCACACCGAGTCCCTTATCTGGTCGTACGTCCTCCCTGTGGCAAATACCGCAAAGCTGCTGGCGAAGGGTATCTTGCCGCATGTGGCCAGGCCTGCCGCAGTGCCTATCATATCCTGCTCCGATATGCCCATATCAAAGAACCTGTCGGGGTATTCCTTTGCAAATTCGTTGGTCTTTGTGGATTTGGAGAGGTCGGCGTCCAGCACCACTATATCCTGTCTTTTCGAGCCGAGCTCTAAGAGCGTCTTTCCATATGCCTCTCTCGTCGCAATCTTATTCAATGCTCTCACCTCTCTCCGTAAGCTCCGCTATGGCCTGCTCCATCTGCTCCTTATTGGGCGCAGTGCCGTGCCAGCCTACCTGGTTCTCCATAAATGATACTCCCTTGCCCTTTACTGTGTTCGCAATTATGATCGTCGGCCTGTCCTTTATCTCTTTAGCCTTTTCCACGGCATCGATTATCTGTTGTACGTCATGGCCGTCGATCCTGATGGTGTACCATCCGAACGCCTTCCACTTATCCTCTATCGGTTCTATGTTCATGACCTTCTCATTGGGGCCGTCTATCTGAAGGCCGTTGTGATCCAGGATAGCCGTAAGGTTATCCAGCTTATAGTGGGCCGCGGACATGGCCGCCTCCCATATCTGTCCTTCCTCGCATTCCCCGTCTCCCAATACGGCATACACCCTATAGTCCTTCTTATCGAGTTTGCCTGCCAAGGCCATTCCGTTGGCTGCCGAGAGTCCCTGTCCTAAAGAACCCGTGGTCATGTCCACACCGGGTGTGTCGTTCATATTGGGATGACCTTGAAGCTTGGTATTTATCTTTCTGAACGTCTTCAATTCCTCTTTAGGTATGAAGCCCCTCTCAGCCAATGCCGCATACAGCACGGGGGACGCATGTCCCTTTGACAGCACCAGCCTGTCCCTGTCTTCCCACCTCGGGTTTTTGGGATCCACATTCATTTCCTTGAAATAGAGCACGGCAAGGATATCCGCCGCAGAGAGCGATCCTCCCGGGTGGCCCGACTGGGCTTCATAAATCATTTCTACTATATCGATCCTCATATCGTTGGCTGTTTTGCGCAATTCCCTCAAGTCCAAACTTATCCACCTTCCTTTTTATTCAAACTTTTTGCCGATATATTCGATAGCCGCCGTAGCCGCAATAGCACCGTCGGCCGCCGCCGTTATTACCTGTCTCAATCTCTTGCTCCGGCAGTCTCCGGCAGCATAAACGCCTTCTATTCCCGTTTCCATTTCATCATTGGTGATGATATAACCTGACTTGTCCGTCTGTACCCTGTCCTTGAGTATATCCGTCTGCGGGTCCGTGCCTACGAAGACAAAGACGCCGTCCGTCCTGTAATCGGTGAGCTCGTTGGTCTTTACATTCCTGAGGATCACCTTTTCCACCAGGCCGTTTCCCTCTATCCTATCCACGACACTGTTCCATGCAAAGCTTATCTTTGGATTTGCAAAAGCTCTTTCCTGATTGATCTTATCGGCCCTGAGCTGATCCCTCCTGTGCACCACGGTCACCTTGCTCGCAAACTTGGTGAGATATACGGCTTCCTTTATGGCGGAATCCCCGCCGCCGACCACCACGACTTCCAGGTCGGTAAAGAAATCGGCATCGCATGTGGCACAGTACGAGACTCCCTTTCCCCTGAGCTCGTCCTCTCCCGGGCAGCCTATCTTCTTCGGCTGAGCGCCGCCGGCGAATATTACCGCCTTTGCCTCATACTCACTTTTTTTTGTCTTCAGTCTTTTGATATCCGCCGACGTATCGATATCCAAAACCTCATCCACAACGAAGCTTGTTCCAAAGGACGCCGCCTGTTCGTGCATCCTCTCTGTGATCTTGGGACCGGTGGGCTGTTCCATAGAGCCCGGATAATTTTCCAGCTCATCCGTGGTAGCCGCCTGACCGCCGAACTCCTTCTTCTCGATCACCAGCGTGTTCAGCTTTCCCCTCGAGGCATACAGTGCTGCGGAGAGACCTGACGGACCTCCGCCTATTATTATACAGTCGAATTTTTCCATCCCTTATCCTCCCCTATAATAAAGAATATAAATCAATTTCGAGCGTAAACAAGCCAAATATATTATACTCTACCTTTTATATTTCCTCAAACCCTTCGCCCATAATTTCATTGGCCTGGAACATCACGACAAAGGCATCGGGATCGATATCATGTATGATCTCCTTGAATTGAGATATGTCGCTTTTGGATATAACGCAGAAGAGCACCTTTTTTTCCTTACCGGTATATCCTCCGCGGCCTGCAAACGACGTGACCCCTCTCTCCATCTTCGTCAGGATCTCCGCCTCTATATCGTCGCTGTAATCCGAGATGACATAAGCCGCCCGGTTATCATTCGTGCCCTCCTGTATGATATCTATCACCCATACGGCAAGGGCATCGGCAGCCAATGCATACAGAGCGAGTTCTGCAGAAAAGGAGAATCCGGCATAGGCTATGATAGCCGCATCCAAGACCAGCATCAGAGTTCCCATGGACATCTGCGGAAAATAGTGCCTTATTATGGCGGCAGCCAGATCTGTTCCGCCCGTCGTTGCATTATATTTGAAGATAAGTCCGAGACCGACACCCATGAGTATTCCGCCGTATACTCCGGCAAGAAGATCATTGTATGTAAGAACAGGAAGACCCGACAGCAAATCTATGGTAAAGCCCAAAAGAAATGTGGCGTAGAATGTCTTTACGCCGAAGTGCGCTCCCAAAACCACAATAGCAATGACAAACAAGGGAATATTGAATGCCAAAGTCAGCAAACCGACAGGCCAGCCGGTATGGCTGTGTATGATTATGGCCAGGCCGCTTATTCCTCCCGGCGCTATATTATTGGGCGTGAGGAACATATTGAGCGACAGGGTCATGAGCAGCACGCCTGCCGTAATGCCTATATAATCTTTTATTGTTCTCTTGATCATATCCTTTTAATCACCTTCTCTCTCAGCACCGTGATAATGAAAAGCGGAAGATTCAGCATCCGTTTAAATCGCCGCGGCTCCTTGATAAGCCGGTAAAGCCATTCCAGCCCCAGCTTCCGATATGCCGTGGGAGCGCGCTTTACTACGCCGGCCAGCACGTCAAAGCTGCCTCCCACACCCATTATGACCTTGGCCGCGATTTCGGGATGTTCATGGATCCAATTCTCCTGTTTGGGAGCGCCCAGCCCCACGAACAGGAAGTCCACGTCCTTTCCGTTTATATCCTCTATGACGGCTTTCTCCTGCCCGCTGTCAAAATAGCCGTCATGGGTCCCGACGATATTGATCCCGTCATACCGCGCGGAGGCATTTTCCGCCGCCTTCTCGGCGACCCCCGGTTTGCCTCCCAGAAAATACAATTTGTGTCCTCTTTCCGGAGCATTTTTGCAGATGAGATTCATGAGGTCGATTCCCGTGACCCGCTCCTTTATCTTACTCCCATATAGCCTTGCGGCTAAAACGACCCCTATCCCGTCGGGGACGTTGAGGTCAGATGAATTCAATATGTATCTCAGATCACTATCGCGGTATGCGGACATGATTATCTCTGCATTGGGCGTAAAAACCACATGGCGTTTTCCGTCCCGTGCAAAATCAGACACCCTGTCATATGCGTCCTCCATGGTTATATTGTCGACCGTAACCCCCAATATCTCAACCTTAGGCTGATCTTCATCACCGGTCTCCTCAGTCTTTGCGTGCTTTTCTCCGCCGATCAGCGACAAGGCCAGCTCCACGTTTTCCATGGCCTTTTCTCTCAGCCTTTCGGTCTTCTCCTTGATTTCTTCCGCCGCTTCATCCCGCCTTGCCCATAGTTGTTCCGCATGATCCTCAATCTGTTCGGCGGTAACGGTCCTCATATCCCCTGCCGGCACCGTGTCTATATCCTTCAGAAACCCGTCTATCTTGGGATCATAGGATATGCCCACCACCGGACATCCGACCAATGCCCCGAATATCAGGGAATGAAGCCTTACGCCGATCACCATCCTGCAGAGCGAGATGATCCCCAGCACATCTTCGGGACCATATACCCTATGCAGTATATGATTGGGGCACTTCATAAATTCGGCTATCGCCCTGCTCTCATCAATATCGGACTGATGGAACGGGCAGAACACTATCTCGGCTCCGGTATTCTGATGGATACGGTCCAACGCCTTTGCCATCTCCACCCGAAAGAGTTCATTGTTATACCAGTTTCTTGGGGATATCAATATAAAATCCCCCTCTATGCCCTCGCTTTCCAGCAGCGATCCCGCTCCCGAATCCGAAGGTGCCTGGAGGCAAAATACCGGGTCTGCTGTGACGCGGACATTTTTCTCTACGCCCATCCGCTTCAAGAGCTCCAGTGAGGAGTTGTCCCGAAGTGTGATTATGTTCACCCGCCTGAGTACAAAGGATACCATTCTGATATCCGTTTTATTCGTGAGGGGACCGATCCCCTGTCCGTACACCATGACCTTTCTCCTGAAAAATATCCCCATAAGCAGTATGGCAAGATAGTAAACCAGACTTGCCCTGCTGGTAACATCCTGCAGCAGGCTGCCCCCGCCGCTTATCAGAAGATCACAGCCGCAGACGGCTTTAAGCACGGCAAAAAAGCCGGTACGGTTTACCGACTTCACGCCATATCTTGCCGCCGTCGCCTCAGGCTTATCGGAAAGAACCGTTATTTCCAGCTCTTTATCGGCGGCTTTCAGCGTATTTACTATGGAAAGCAGCACCGCCTCGTCACCAAGATTATCAAAACCGTAGTAACCGGACACAACAACCTTCTTCAAGCATCCACACCCCATTTCTTCTTAAGGCAGCCAAGGACATATCTTATTATGGCAAAATAGATGAACCCTATAACTACCCCCAAGACCATGCCGTATATCGTCCTGCGTATGGAAATGCCCAGCGGCGCCCTGAGATGGCTGAATGTATTTACCAGTGAAAGCTGTCCTATGGCGGCGAATATGCCCCATACCAGCCTCCATTCTTTTCTGTATCCATAATAGACGAACCCCAGCATCAGCACCAGCGCCGGGTAGCCTATGAGGAACTCCTTCTCCCGCGGCCTGGCAACTAAGACATGCTCAAGCAGTGAGCGCACCTGCATTTCGGCGCCGCTCACGCCCACCGCCGGGTTGTTGCCCGTTCGGGAAATATACACGAAGGCCACCGCGGCGGCTATGACCGCAACGATCACATGCCAGATCTTTACATTGACATTGAGTATATATGCCGTCTTATCTCCGGTGCTCAGATCCCGCCGGAAATACCGGACAAAGTATAGAACGAGGAAGTAGAACAGCGGGACCACAAAGGACAGCTTGACTCCCCTGAAGTAATCCAGCTTTAGCAGATACTTGCTGTCCGCCATGACAGCCGCTATATATAACGCGCCTACGGCCGAGATAAGCGATGATTTCATGAAGTTTACCAAAGTATAATTGATAAATGAACCCCGCTTCTCCTCGCAGACCTTCATTATATATGCCATGGCTAAGGATGGGAATACGACGGAGGCTGCCAGCGCCAGCGCCTTTATTCCCAGATCAAAGAACCTGCTGTACAGCGTACCGAAGGTGATAACCGTACCCAGCGCCATCAGGATATTGGCCGCCGCACCTGACAAAGGCAGAAGGGTATTTAAGAGCAGGATGCTGCCTGCAACGACGCCCAGCCCTATCACGGCCTGGACGATCCTCGGCACATGATATTCTTCAAACGGTACGATCTTGCCCAGATCCTCGCCTATGTCATTCATATACCCCTTGAATATGCCTATGGTATCTCCATAAAACTGCATGTTATATCCGCCCGTCTTATCCGCCCTTATTTCCGGCCTTACATATATCATCCTGACGTTTCTGTCTATGACGGCGCGATACCACTTGTCGGCCATCTCCGTCTTGTCGTAGGCGGCCATCTCTCTGCTCGAAAGACTGAATAGTTTGAATGCGCTGTAACCCTGCTGCTTGGCAAACCTGTTCATACCGTCCTGGGTCTCATAGTCCTTGTCCACGGGAAGCTCAACGATGCCGACGGCAATGCCCTCTTTCTTAAATCTCCCGGCCGCATAGTCTATCTTTGCCTTATCGCCCAGTACCTCGCCCCCGCCGAAGACCACCTGGTCGATGCCGTAGCTTTTGAGCATGTCCATATAAGCGTCTATATCGGAATCCTTGAGGTCGTTATAATTTTCCACCCTGGCCACGGTTATAAGTCCCGAGGACTTTACAATATCGAAGTCGGCGGTGTCAAATCCCAGACCGTCGATCTCAACGTCCTTCAGAGATTTATTGACCGCAAAAATATACCGCCCCTCCGCGGTATCGTGCACCACGCCTTTATATCTCTCCGTCAGCCCGTTCAAAAGAAACTTGCCCGCGTCCTCATCCTCGGTAAGTATCACCACGGAATCGGACAGGAACCCGCCGGTGTGACCCAGAACTTCCTTCAATGCGGCATTATCCGAAGTCATGCTCAATGCGGCCGCCTCGGGCAAAGTCATATAGGAGATCTTCCCTTCACTCTGCAGGCGTTTCAGATCGACCTCATTTACCGCTATGGAATTCATGCCCCGGGCCTTATAATCATCTATAATATTCCCCGGCTGCACGTCTCCGTATTCAGCCATAGATCTTAAGGCATCCAGATCTCCCGTTATCTCTATGTTTTTATAACCTTCTTCTACCCGGTACCTTCCATATCCGGCAAAAAGTGCTGCGATGCATGATACGATCATTATCCATATGAACAGTTTATTTTTCATCGGTTCATCCCCTCGTCACAAACTAAGTATATTATAACTCATTCAGCCTTTCAAGTTATTAAGTTGGAATAAAAAAAGCCGCATTTACCTGCGGCCTCAGTTTGTAGAAAAATTGACAGGCCGTGACAAATCGTGCAAGGCAAGGCGGCAAACCTGCAAAAAACCAAGCATACTAAAACGTATGTGACTGCAATTTGCAGGCGCAGCCAACGCTGCAAGCAAAATTGCAGTGCAATTTCGCGGTTGCGCGAGGATGTCATCGGTCTGAAGCCTATTTAGTATACTGTCCCCTTACCATAAATACCGATACGGTCTTAGCCCTAACGCCCCTGCCGTCGGATCTGGGCGCTATAAGCAGATGATTGGAAGGTACCTTCGCACCGTTTTCAAGGTCCTTTCCGCCCGTTACATCCGATAGTCCGTTAGGGGTGGGAGAATATATCACCGCGTCCCCCGCTCTGAGTATGATCTCTGCACCGGCTCCCAGTATGACGGCCTCATTCGGATTCAGGTTGACCACTTCCAGCTCGCTGCCGCCGCCCTGTCCTCCGTTAGACAGCATACTGTCCACATAATTTTTTATCTGACCCAGCGACTGGTCCACATAACTCTTTGTCACGACCGGGTCGTCTTTGGAACCTGGAGCGGCACTGTCCGCAAAAGCCACGCCTATTGCCAAAAATGAAGAAATCAAAACCCCTGCCGTTATCATTATACTCTTTTTCATTGCTCATCCCCCGATGCATCGATTTTAAATTCTGCTATCGCCTCATTGAGTTTCGCCGCCGTGGCGGAAAGATCCGCGGCCGTAGCGCCAAGCTCCTCCATCGTAGCCGACTGCTCTTCTATGGACGCCGATATATTGCTTACCCTGTCCGCCTCGTCGTTTACATCGTCGGTGACCGAGGTTATGCCGGCGGTAAGCTCTTCAATGGAAGCAGTCTGATCCTGAAGGGCGGTATCTATGCTGTATAGGGATGTACCTATACCCTCGATGGCTTCCATTATTTCCGTGATGCTGTTCCGCGCCGTATCGGCCTCCGACACGGAGCTGTCCACTGATTCCACGGTAGCCGCCATATTGTCTGCGACTTCCGCAGCCATCCCGTTTACATCCCTTATCAGCTTATCTATATTTACGGTGGCATCCCTGGCCGCTCCGGCAAGCTTCCTTATCTCATCGGCCACCACTGCGAAGCCCCTGCCCGATTCTCCTGCCCTGGCCGCTTCTATGGCGGCATTTAAAGACAACAGGTTTGTCTGATCGGCTATGTCCGCGATAGTACCGGTAAATCCCGTGATCCTCTTCATTATGCCCACAAGCTCCTGTATGGATGCGGAAGTCGTATCCACCGACTGCTTCATGTTGCCCACCCTGTCCATGACGCTCTCGAGAACCCCTATGGCGCCCTTGGCCTTTTCTTCTCCCTGTACGCCGTTTTCAAGAGCCTGCTGCGTGCTGGTGGCGACCTCCTGTATGCCTGATGCCACAGTGTCCGTGACTTCCTTGGCCTGGCTGAGATTCTGTGCATTGGCGGTAGACGTGGAGGCAATGCTCTCCGACTGGCCCGCTATTTCCTGCACGGTGGCGTTCACTTGCTCCACCGCCGCGGCCAGGCCCTCCGAAGTGCCCGCGACAGCGCCGGATGCCTCTGCGACGCGTCCTATGAGTACCCCTATCTTATCCATCATATCGTTAAAGCTCGCCGCCAAACGCCCGAACTCATCCTTAGCCCTTATGTTTGCTCTTGCAGTCATGTCCCCTTCCTGCGCCCTGCCCATGGCATTATTTATCTGATTCAGCGTATCCGAAAACTGTTTGGATACAAAATAAGCCACAATAGTTGCCAGTATGGCAAATCCCAGTATGCTGAACAAGGTCATGTGCATAATATACATGCCCGAGGCCGTCAGCTCGGCAGAGGGTATCCCCCTTGCAATTATCCATCCCGTTATCGGCACGGTATCATAGAAGACCGCCATTTGAGTTCCGGTAACTTCCGCATCGAAATTCCCGGTCTTACCGCTCAATTTGTCAAGCAGCGGCTTATCCATCTGATGCGATATCTTGCTCTCATCATTATGATACAACACCATACCCTGCTTGTCCACCATGGAAATAAAGCCTTTACCCACATCCTGCTCCTTTAAAAGCTTCGTGAAATACTGCAGCTTGTACGTAACCACCGCTGCGCCTATAGTATGCCCGCCTCCGTCCTTCACCGGAGCGGACATGGTTATGATGGGTATGGTCGTCCCGCCGCTGCGGTAGGTCGCGGGGGTAGATATATCATAGACGGAACCATTCATTACGTTTTTAAAATATGATGCCTTGGACATGTCGGTCCCAACGCTTGTCCCGCCTAAAGAATCCGCCGCCACATGTCCGTCGCCCGCTATTATGGAAACGCTTACAACGTCGCTTCCCGAACCCTCTATAAAGTTCTTGAAGGACGTACTCACATCATCTATGTAATTTGCCTTTACGGCCTCATCGCCGGAATTGAAGGCTCCGAGATACTTGATGATCCCGGCATTTCCCGCGGTATTGACCAGCATGGCCTTTATGTTGGTAAAATTGGTGTCGATCACATTCTTCACGCCGTTTACCGCGGCGTTTGTAGCTTCCACCTTCGCCTGGTAGAGACTGCTGTATGAGATGTTGTATGCAGTGCTGCCTAAAATTATCAGAGGTACTATAGAGAGCAAAAGGAACCATACTATGAGCCTTACTTTTACACTCCTCTTCAATTTTTATCCCCTCTTTTGTATAAAAATAACAGGTATTCATTGTGAATACCTAACCCCATAGGAATCAAAAATCAATAAGTCCCAAACTTATCAGCAGTGCATTATCTACCTTTTCCATTATGTCGTTCTCAAAGTGTGCTATCTTCTCTCTCAGCCTCTTTTTGTCTATTGTCCTAACCTGTTCCAAAAGTATTACGGAGTCCTTTGCCAAACCAAATTCAGTGCCCTCTATCTCTACATGGGTTGGGAGCCTGGCCTTATTTATTTGAGATGTGATAGCTGCGACAATGATGGTGGGGCTGTATTTGTTTCCTATGTCATTCTGTATTATCAGCACCGGCCTTACACCACCCTGCTCAGACCCTATGACGGGACTGAGGTCGGCATAATAGACATCTCCCCGTCTAATATTTAAGTCGTTCATCTAACCAATCGTTTTTCATAAGAAATGAGGCACTCGTTTTCTGCGGTAAGTCCCAACTCGGCCATCTCCAGATTAATAGCGGCCATCTCCATGTATCCCTTTTTCATGCTTTCCCTTATCTGTTTCTTCCTCTTTTCACTGATGTACAGTTTCATCGCTTCCCTTATAAATTCGCTTCTGTTTATATTTTCCATAGAAGCCAGAAGGTCTACCTCCTCAAGCAGGCTCTCTGGAAGACTTACGAGTATCCTTTTGGTCTCACCCACTTTAAAACCTCCCCGAACCATATATTTGATTATATATTACTGTATATAATTATGTCAACACAATAGGATATTATACCAGCATTTGTCACAATAAATAATTTATGGTCTTTATTATTTTCCCATCCCTAATATATATTCTCGGAACCCTTCTGGATATTCCACATAATATTTCATAGCTTATCGTCCCGATATCGCCGGCTATATCATCGGCATCGATCTTCCTGCCGCCCTGCGAACCCATTAGTATGACCTCGTCGCCCGCAGTGACGTCCCCTGCGCCGGTTACGTCGGCCATGCACTGATCCATGCATATGTTCCCGACCACGTCGGCAAACTCGCCGTTTATGATGACCTTGGCTTTTCCAGAACGCAGTCTGGTAAAACCGTCCGCATAGCCCACCGGAATGGTGGCTATGACGCTGTACCTTTTGGTAGTAAACCTTCTGCCATAGCTTATGCTGCAGCCCGCCGGCAGCGTCTTGACATAGGCCACGGCGGATTTCAGAATCATCACCGGTTTTATGTCCACGGTATGTTTTACCTCATCGGACGGATAGTACCCGTACTGCATAATGCCGGCCCTCACCATATCCAGCCTCATGCCGGGAAGATCCAGTATGGCCGCGCTGTTTGATACATGTTTTACCGGTATCTCTATGCCTCTGGCCTTGAGCCCGTCCGCCACATCCATGAACAGCCCGAATTGTATCTCCGTATAGGCTTTATCCGCCGTGTCTGCAGCTGCAAAGTGTGTGAACAGCCCCTCTACCTCAATGTTCTTAAGGAGCGACATCCTCTCTATATCATTTATCGCAGCGCCTTTATCCGTGTAGCCCAGCCGTCCCATGCCCGTGTCCAGCTTGACGTGCACCTTAGCCGTTTTTTTAAGGGAAGATGCAATCTCGTTCAGCTGCGATACGGTCTCATAGTCAAACACCGTAAGCGTAATATCTTCCTCCACCGCTTCTTTCATTTGGTCAGGCGGAGTGCAGCCCAATATGAGTATGGGAGCAGTGATGCCCGCGTTTCTAAGCTCCACAGCCTCATCCAAAAATGCCACGGCCAGCCGTGAAGCCCCTGCTTCCAGAGCCACGGGAACCAGCTCGCGGGAACCATGCCCATAGGCGTTGGCCTTTACGACCGCGCATACCTCGGCATCCCCCGCCGCCTTCTTTATGTTGCTTATATTGCCGTAATAGGCATCCAGGTCTATTTCCGCATAAGTAGGTCTTATATTCAATGACAATGCCCCCCGTTGAATTTCAAAATATTTATATTTTTATCAGCGAATTGATGGCGATCGGGACGTATGAAGCTACATCCGTTGCGGTCATGCCGTATTCGCCGATCTTTTCCCTCAGCATGTCCCCGGCCAGGCCATGCACGTACGTGCCCAGCACGCAGGCGTCGGCAATACTGAACCCCTGGCCGGTCAGTCCTGCGATCACCCCCGTCAGCACATCGCCGCTGCCCGCCGTCGCCATGCCCGGATTGCCAGTGGGAGATATATAATACCTATTTTCGCAGGCTACGACCGTTCTCGCCCCCTTGAGAACGCATACCGCGCCGTATTTATCTGAAAACTCCCGTGCAGTATCTATCCTGTTTTCATTTATATACTCGGTGCTTTTCCCCATAAGCCGCGCCATCTCGCCGGGATGCGGCGTCACAGCCGCCTGTCCCTTCGCCCTGAGCAGAAGCGCCGGTTCGATATTATTGAGGCCGTCGGCGTCTATGACCATAGACAGCGGGCAATTGCTTATGAATACCTCCATAAAGTCCGCCACGGTTTCGCTTCTCCCCAGGCCGGGCCCTACGGCGACCGCATCGATACCGTCAAGGTTATTGAGGATCTCGCCCGCCGCTTTCCTGCCCAGGTACCCTCCCTCGTCGCACAGCGCCATGGGTATCACTTCCGGCATCCTTCCCGAAACCATTCCCGCTATGCACGAGGGAACGGCCATGGTGACAAGCCCCGTCCCGCTCCTAAGTGCAGCCGACGAACTGATCACCGGCGCTCCCGTATAGTCTTTCGAACCGCCTATAACAAGCACATGTCCATAGTCGCCCTTATGCGTGTTCGCATCCCTCCTGCGGATGAGAGGCAGCTCATCTGCGGTCGTGAGCCTGCCCGCAGGATTTATCTCCTCCGTCACCCTGGCAGGATATCCGATATCGGCGGCAACCAGTTTCCCGGTATACTCGGCGCCGGGATATATCACCTCTCCTATCTTAGGATACCCGAACGTTACGGTGATGTCCGCCCTTACCGCGGCCCCCATCGGCCTCCCCGTATCGCAGTTCAGCCCCGAAGGTATGTCCATTGACACCACCGGCCGGTCCAAGGTATTTATAAACTCAATGAGATCCCTGTTGATGCCCTTCACCTCACCCCTGACGCCCGTGCCGAGAATCGCGTCGACGACGGCGCAGCTCTCCCTCACCTGCCTCTCTATGAACTTGATGTTCTCCCTGTGAGTGACCTCGGCAATATAGCCTCCCATCCCCTTAAGGATGCCTAGGTTTATTCCGGCGTCGCCCGCTATCTCCTCCGCGGCGCCCGAGAGAAAAACGTAACACTCGGCGCCCTTCTGTATCAAAAGGCGGGACAGGGCCAGGCCGTCCCCACCGTTGTTTCCCCTTCCGCAAAATACGGCAAACTTCTTTGCCTTCACATCCCCCAGACTGCTCTCTATCTCGGCCAAAACGGAAAGCGCGGCGTGTTCCATCAGTACCACGCCGGGTATTCCGATATCTTCTATGGATATCCTGTCCGCACTTCTCATTTCTTCAGCGGTCAAAACATACATATCACTCATCTCCTTCCGCTGCGGCAAAGGCCACTGCATAATCGTCCTCATGGCTTATAGACAGCGAAATACTCTTGATGCCGAGCAATCCGGCCTTGTTCCTGGCGCCTCCCCATAGCAAAACCTCCGGCCTCCCGCCCCTTATGATCTCAATATCCTTGAGCCTCAGACCGCTGAGACCGCCTATGCACTTGGACACCGCTTCTTTGGCTGCAAAACCGGCTGCAACGTGCTGCACCGCAAGCTTCTTGCCGTATAAGTACTCTCCCTCTCTTTCAGTGAAAAACCGCGATATAAATTCAGGGTGCTCTTCTATTATTTTGCCGACTCTTTTTATCTCCACTATATCCACACCGGTATAGAGCAAAATATTTACCTCCAAAATACTGTATTATATTATTTTCTATATTTCTTTCCAAAATCCTTCAAAAAAATAAAAAGTGGCTCTACCACTTTTTATATAGCGACTCTGTATTGTTCCCAAAGCATCATATCAAAACCTTCTATATATGTCTCTATATTCTCCTCCATTATGTCGAACAGATGGACGGGAGACAAAAATTCATCGGCATAATACCTTATCAGCTCCACCACCTTGTCCCCATAAGGACTAACATTCTCGTATATCTCTCTTTCCTCATCAACCTTTTTCCCATTTCGGTAAGTTTCACTAATTATCTCTATGCCATAGGAGGGTAAGACCAATTTTTCTCCTTCATAGTAAAAGATCAGCTCTCCCGTGACAAGATAATAGGTCAGGGATATTATCTCATCTTTTTCCTCAATTGTCCTTGCATTATTCGCAATCTTTTCTCTGGTCATACCATTACCTCCTCTTGATATAATTGTTTTCCTAAATTTTCTATTGTATCTATTCTATAAAAATTGCAATTCACCTTTTTGTCATTCAATTTTTCGAATGACCAAAATCGACCTAAAACCACCCCAGCAGGCGATATACAAGGATTTTAAGATATTATGCATTAAAAATCGTGTCGAAATGCAAACAAAAGTTGATTTATTTGTCATTAAATTTATTAAAAAATGCCCTGGATTTTCCAGAGCATTTTGACGGATATTCATTATATAATTAAATATTTATTCCACAGCCGATGCTGCCGGTATATTCTTTCTATCTATATTAACTATGCATTCGGCCGGATCACTTTTTAAACGCCATGGATACCAGCTTATCGGCCAGGCCGGGCCAGGCTCCGCTGATAAAGGCCATAGCCTTGTCCGGCCACGTTATAAAGACGTTGTTTTTGCCGCCGGCTATACCCGATATTATGCGGCCGGCCACCAACTCGGGTGAAACCCTGCTCAGTCTCGGTTCGTTCCCGGGGTAGGCTTCACCCAGTGCGTTATCCCTGAAGCTGGTCTTTGCGGACCCAGGGAAAACATTGACGACCTTTATGCCGAAGGGCTCCAGCTCAAGCCGGGCGGTCTGCGCAAGCGACATGAGAGCGGCCTTGCTGGCCGAATACCCTCCTATATTGGGCGCCGGTCTCACCGCACCAAGCGAACAAATATTGACTATGGTGCCGCCCCCCTGATTTTTGAATACCGGAGCAATCTCCTGTATCATATAGAGGGGTCCGAACAGATTTACCTTAAGCGCCCGTTCCAGATCCTCCTGTCTTATATCGCATACCTGAGCTCGCAGCCCGATTCCGGCATTATTTATGAGCACGTCTATCCTGCCGAATTTATCCAGTCCGGCTTCCGTCAGTCTCCTCACCGAATCCCTGTCGGACACGTCGGCCGGAAACAGCAGCAGACCGTCTTCCCTTACCGGTAAACCTCCTCCCGCCTTATCCAGCTCCTCCCGGGAGCGGGCAGTCAGGATCAGCGAGGCATTGTGCTCCGCAAGGTTTTGTGCCATGGCCAGGCCTATGCCCCTGGTCGCCCCGGTTATAAGTACCGTCTTTCCGTCCCAGAAACCCATGGCTCACTCCCTCCCGTCATTTCTTATGCCCGATAAGATCTGCAGTATCCTGTCCTTGTAGTCCTGATATGACGCCACATATCCCCAGCCCTCCGACAGCTGAAACAGTACGTTATATGCGGAATCACGATAGGACCGTATCAAAAACGGTATGCCCTCGTCCTTCAATATACCTTCCAGGAGTTCCGCCTCCACCTCATTTTCCAGCATAGCCACCCTCGTATATTCATCATCCATATATATCCCTCCACACATCTGATTAGCCTCTAATATATGCCATGCATACCATGTCAATACTTTTTTTCACTGTCAGTGAAATTCACCTCTATTATATGCCATACGCACCCGCCGTTCAACGTGCAAAACTGCGTGCGGCAGATCAGCCGCAGGTCAAAGTTAAGCCTTGTAAACAATGTATTAATTTCATAAATCTAACAATAATAATACCGGAGGTGAAACTTGTGAGCAAAAATAGACAGGATCAGCCCGCCGGAAACAGGGAAAAGAAAACCGTGAAAAAAGAAAAAAACATAGCAGCGCCGGATAGGGATATGGAGATCGGCAATGAATTTACGACGGATAAAAAAGACACAAAGAAAAAGAAATAGCAATGTAACACGAGAGAGGGCCCGACCCTCTCTCGTGTTACATTGCAGACAAACTGACAGGCCGTGACAAATCGTGCAAGGCAAGACGGCAAACCTGTAAACAAGGAAGCATACTAAAACGTATGTGACCGCAGTTTGCAAGTACAGCCAACGCAGCAAGCAAAATTGCTGTGCAATTTCACGATTGTGCGAGAATGACACGGCCTGGCCATATCGTTACGGCATTACTATGACCGGCTTTATGATCTTCCCTGCAGCCTTGACATCTATTGCCTTTTGTATATCTTCCAGCGGATAGGTTTTAATGATCTGCTCCACCGGGAATTTGCCCCTCTTATAGAGCCTCAGCATCCGCAGAATGAACACCTGCGGATTTGCTGCTCCGTAGCCTACTCCGCTGAGCGACCGCGTCCCGCCGACGTATGCATAACCGCTGACCGTGACCGAAGGGACCTGAGCCAAAACCACACACTTGCCCAGCTTTGCAAGGCACGAAGATGCCGCATTTATCAGCTGTTCTGCGCCGCCGGTATCTATAGCGTAGTCAAATCCCAACGGACATACCTTGCGGTGGGACATTATATCAACTGTTTTCTGGCCTTGTTCCAAGATTTGGATCAGCATTTCGCAGGTCTCATTCAATAAAATCTTAAAGAAAAAACGCCAAACATGCATATAATTATGATATAATCATCTAAATCAGCAACTCAAGGGGGATAGCTAAAAATGAACAGATATATAAATAAGGAATGCCCGTACTGCCACAAACCCATTACGGTCGACGACAATATCGTGGTCTGCTCGAAGTGCGGCATTGCACACCATGTGGACTGCTGGAATGAAAATCATGGCTGCAGCACATACGGCTGTGACGGACAGCCGCATTCGGCGTCGGGTTTCGGCGGTTTCAACTTTTCTCCGGCGGCGGGAGAGACTGCGGCATACTCCAAAGCCCCGTTGTGGTCCCGCTTCTGGGCAAGCGTACTTGATTCCCTGATAATCGGCGTCATACCTGTCATAGGCGTGATCATACTGGCTGTGACGGGATCTGTCGATCTGTTTACTTACGACCGTTATTTTTCTGACTTTACAGGTTATAACGGCGCCTCGATCGGCTTGTATGTATTCGGCATAATAATATTGATAGGCGGCGGGATATGGGGTTTCGTCTACGATTTTATAAAGGACGGCCTGGGTATGGGGCAAAGTTACGGCAAAAGAGCTGTCGGCCTCATGGTGGTGGATGTCGCCGACAACACTCCCTGCAGTAAGGGAAAGTCGGCGCTGAGGAATCTGATAATGACTGCATTGTGCGCGGTGCCTTGGATAGGCCACTTTGTAGAGCCCATCATGGTACTGGCCAACGACAGCGGCAGGCGGCTGGGAGATCTGGCGGCCAATACCCAGGTGGTGAGCGTATCGGAATACAGAGCGTCCATAAAACAAGAGGACCAGTGGGGAGCGATCTAAATCCCCACCGGTCTTTTTTTATGTTCTATGTTTGTTTTTCTTCCCTTCTTATCAGCGATAATATCCCAGCTATTATCAGCAGCACACCGGGCAGTATGTATGCCGCCGATACGGAAATGATGCCCCCTATTCCGGATATCAAAAATATTATGCCCGAAAGCTTTGGTTTATTTCTCACCATAGCCGCTGCCACAATGCCGAGTATGCTGAATACCACTGCAGCCCAGCCAAGGCCGGATACGGTCTCGTATCCTTCGGCTTTAAAGGCCTGGCCGACTCCGCCCACGAACAGTGCGAAGCCGGAACTTATAAAGCCGAAGATCCCTCCAAGCAGTCCCAGGACAAATTCAGCGGTTCTGTTCATCTCTTCACCCTCCTCATCGGTCAAGCTTAACTATGGCCTGGCCGCTTCCCCACACGTCGGCATCAAATATCAGCTCAAGTCCGCCTGCGTTTTCAGGTATCTCAAACGCAAGCTCGCCCCTCATCTTTCTCCCCGGCGCCAGCTCGCCGTCAAGATTTCCCTTGGTATCATCGGCAATCGTTGAATTATAGTTGTATCCCTCGCTGTCAGACAACTTAAACATCATCATTGAACTGATGGTCACAGGCTTATCGGACTCGTTTTCCACAGTAGCATCAACGATATACCATATGTTCCCTTCGTCAGGCTTCAGAAAGTCGCCTCCCTTTGACGTCCTTGCGCTGTTCACCGTAAATACATAGTCCCCTATGCTTATGGCATCCCCTATTTTGAATGTCTGCGCCTTTGCGGCCTTTTGTTCACCGTCCGGCTTGCTCTCCGTCTGCGTCGCACTCTCAGACTGCTTTGCAGGCGTACTATCATCGCTTGTCTTCTCGGGTGAAACAGTCCCGCCGCATCCTGAAAGTAAAATCACTATTAGTACGAACAGCGGAATAAGTTTATATCTCCTCAACATAAAAAACACCTCCATATATTATCTTGATTCAATAATAGCATGGAGGTATGTCATGTTATGGCAATTATTTTAAATGTTGAACCATTAATTACAATTCTTCGTCGTCATCCTCATCATCCCGGACGATGTTGGGATTGAACACGCCTATCTGGCTCTTCCCCGTCTCGACGGCATTGCCGGCTATATCATCGGCATCCTTGCCGTTATTGCGCTCCATGACGGCTTCGACCAGCATACCGAAGTTTACGCCGTATACGACCTTGATGCGTTCGTCTTTCATTGCTTTCATAATAGCCGTATTAAAGGGAGAACCACTCAATAAATCGGCAAATATGACGATGTTTTCACAGCCTTCCAATTTATCTATGGCCGCCGTCATATTCCCTTCCAGTTCAACAGCCGTATCCCCGCTGGGAAAGTTGACGTCAATATATGACTCCTGTTTCCCGAGAACAAGTTCCAACGCCGTAGTGATCCCTCTTGCAAAAGTTCCGTGTCCCGTTACGATTATTCCCGTCATAGTATTGTCGCTCCGTTAATTTTGTTTTTCAGGCAAATGTGCCAAAGGCTCATCAAAAGGATTAATATTGGTATCGATGCCGATATCTTTGGCACCCTTTGCCGCAGCAAATTGAATAGGCACCGTATACATGACCGGAGCAAGGTATTTATTCGTCTTGACGCTGAAAACAACATCTCTGTCGTCTTTATCTATATCCTTACATGTTATCACATGTACTCTGTCCGTATACTTCTTAAAGGTCTCTCTTATCTGCAGCATTCTTTCAAACTCTGCCTCATCGGAACCGATAAGGAATATCGTCTGGCGCTTGTTTAAAGACATTGTCGGACCATGCAGATATTCCTCAATTTCATACCCTAGGGTCGGAATACGGAGCATCTCGCCGATTTTCAGCATTCCCTCCAGTGCGGAGCCGTAGTCCAATCCGTAACCCAGCACATAGATTCTGTCGCTGTTTACGATTGTGGCCTTATTGCGGTCATACCAGGCCTCGCCTTCCTCAATAACCGTGTCGAAGTTATCTGCCAGCGCCTTTGCATCATTCATAGCCCCGCCGTATCGTCCTTCGTCGTAGACTCCCAAAGCCCTTGCCACCGAAACCGCCCATAAATACAAGGTAAAAACGGTTACGGTATATCCGCGGGTCTCGGGAGGCGTCAATTCCTTACCGCAGAGTAAATGCACGACAATATCAACGTGTTTGGTAATTTCACTGTTTAAATCTTCCGTAAGCGCCAAGGTAATATAACCGTCTTGTTTTGCCTGCCGCATCACATCTAAGGTAGAACGGGAAGTTCCCGACTGGCTGATGCCGACAAATAAAATTTCCTCTTTTTTAAGCGTATTTGTCCAATCTGCCTTTTCGTAGTTTTCAAACACCGTCGGGTATTGTCCCTCTGCGTCTATACCCACTATGTGCTTAAAATAATAAGCTGCAATCAGCGAAACGTTGTATGAAGTTCCCGAGCCAAGGAATATCACCTTTTTAATATTGTGCCGTTTAAATACTTCAACAAAGGGAGCGACGAATTCATCTTTATTCTCAAGCGCAGCCCTTAAAGCTCTCGGCTGATCCTTTATATAACCTAATACTGTGGGTTTGTCCATCATAAAAGCCTCCCGGTTCGATTAATTTTAGTTGTCATATGTTTGATCAAAGGTCCTTAATAAGTTGATCCAATTCCACCGGTTGTTCGTTAGGCACCATCTGCTCAAATAATTTAATGCCATGATCAGCCAGATATTTAAAATCCTCTTTATCCTGCTTAGAAACATAAACGGTTCCCTTTACATGCTCGGTATCAGGTTTGTGAGACATATTTCCGACCGTGATCTTGGAAATACTATATCCCAGTTCGACCATCTTCCTTAATGGAGCGGGACCTTCACATAAAATCATGACCTTGCTGCCCTTATCCAAGTTTCTCTTTAATTTATCAGCCGCCGTTTCCGAACTTAAAATAGATAATTTTACATTACTTGGGCAGCCGAATTTCAATGCGGTTTTACGCATCTCGTCTTTGTAAATTTTATCGTCTGCAATAACGATCTTTTCCACATTATAATACGGTATCCAATATCCGCAGACCTGGCCGTGAATTAACCTGTCGTCTATTCTGACTTCAACGATCGCCATAATATTAAGCCCCCATTCCCACGATGCCGAATACTCCTAAAATAAATCCTATAACCACGATCGACGCAATGATCTTTGTCACGTTGATATGTTTTTTAATTGCCGCATAGACTCCTACAGTCACCAATAACGGTAAGAGTTTAGGCATGATCTGATCCAAATAATCCTGTATTATGATCTTTTGCCCGGCAATCGAAAATGCCAAGGGCGATACGATATTGATCTGTGATGCGACCATGCATCCTACCGCCATCACGCCGACAATACCCGCACAATACGTGAACAACTGCATCTTTCCTGATTTCTGGAACTCGTCCAATATCTTGCTGCCGCTTCTGTAGCCGAGGTTAAGTCCATACCAACGGGTCAAAAACGCAGGGGTGTTAAACAGAAACAGCATAATAAAAGGCGCCAGAACATTTCCCTGTTTAGCAAAGGATACGCCGATGGAGCATGCGATAACGCGGAAGATCCCCCAGAAGAACGTATCTCCGATGCCGCTGAGCGGTCCCATCAGCGAAACCTTAACGGCATTTATTGAAGATGTATCAAAATCAGGATCATCTTTGGCCTGTTCCTCCATGGCTATCGATATGCCCATCACGAAGGGCGCCGGGGCGATCGTCATATTGAATGCCTCTAAATGACGGTGATAGGCAGCCTTTAACTTTTCTTCATCATCCTTATAAATCTTCTTTAATTCGGGCATGATCGCATATAGATACCCCAGACCCTCCATACGTTCAAAGTTAAAGGAATTCAGCAGTGTGAATGAACGCCAGAACGTCTTCCAAAAATCCTTCCTGGTAATGTTGTTTTCGGCACTTATTATCTGATTGCTCATAGCTCTTCGTCATCCTCCTTTTGAGAATCCGCCGCCGCGGCTGGTCCGGGAATACTGTTTGTTCTGATCAGGTAAATTACCCAAGCTACCGCCACGGCGAGAATCGTGACTGCAACGGTATTGAAATGCGTATACGCCGTTATTCCGTATCCAGCAATAAAGAACGGTATCAGTTTGGGTTCCATTAAAATATTTAATAATAGCGCAAATCCCAGAGCGGGCAATATTGCTGCAACAGCGCTCAACCCATTATTGGCCCACGCGGGCAATCCAGTGACTATGGCATTGATGGCATCATTGCCATAATAAATAACGATGAAGGTAAGGACGGCATATACGGAAGCCGTGATCATACCGCATATTATATGAATAAATATCATCTGCTTTTCCTTTAATTCGTCTACCAGCTTATCAACATGATGCATCAAAACCGAATATGAGGTCATCAATAATGTATTCAAAAACTGCATAATGACAGCCACCGGTAAGCCGAGGGTAATTGCGACCGCAGCGCCCTTCCCGGTAAGCAAAGCCACCGCCGTGCCTATGGTGCTTCCCGCGCCGATGTCCAATTGTGCGGCGGGTCCTATACCGACGGCGCCCATCCAGATGACCTGAAGCTCTGCGCCTATGATGAGTCCCTGACGTACGTCGCCTAAAATCAATCCTACTAAAAATCCCGTAACCAGCGGCTCACGGAATTTCATTTCGCCAAAGAAATTTCCGTCCAAATTACTGAGTGCCACTACACCGGCAATTAAAATTGCCTGCATTAATGTAACGTGCATTTTCTACCCCCCAATTCATAAATTTATTTTTGGTAATATGATAGATTATTATTTGACATTAGATAGTATTTGATGCTTAGCAATTTATTGCATACAGCGTCTTATATATAACGTTTTCATTTCGACCAATACTATCCTGTCTGCCGTGTAATTTTTGCCGGCATTTTACACGGATTGGATTATAAGGTATATAGTATATACCACTTTTGTATATTATATACCTCTACATATTCTATTTCAATACCCCTAAATAAAAAAAATAATAGCCCGTGCAGCAAGCTACCATGTCTTTTTTGTGGAAAAGTTAAATACCGTGTACTCCGGCTTATTGTAGGATAATGTGTACTCCACCAGGTTATCATCCCTATCATATCCGGTATAGTTAAAGAAGAAAACCTTTTTGCCCTTTTTCATATCCAGCAGTTCCGAATATTTCTCGGGAACATCCGCAATTTGTAAATAGGAAGTCAATTTCTCGGGATAATGGCCCTGCATGTCCATATAATCATATAGGGAATCATCCGCAAAGTTATATCTTTCCGTTTCATGGAAATATACACATGGAAAATAGCATTCCTGTATTGCGTATGGCAGGCCATTGATAAATGATAACCTGACCAACTGGTATACCTGCGGGGAGTCCGTAAAATATTCTTTTAAATTTCCCGGAGTATCAATTTTATCCAAAGACAGCACGATCCTTGACGAATTGATCCCCCCTTTTTTGATCGATAAGCTCAGGCTGACGTCTCCGTATCCGCCTAGCTTGACCTTACCGTGTGATTCCGGCACCTTAACGACAAACGTGCCTTTACCCTGAATCGACTTTAAATATCCTTCCTCACGAAGATGCCTTATTGCATTTCGGACCGTAAGCCGGTTAATTCCATAGAGCTGCGCCATTTCTCTTTCAGACATGATCTTATCGTTAATTTTGTACTCTCCGTCTTCGATTTTCTTTTTTATGCTGTTTATCAGCTGTACATATAAAGCATCATTAGTCATCTTAAATACGTCACACTCCTAAATCTGTAAAAGTCGGAACGCGATGTAACTTCAAAATACTCAAAGGGTTCATGATCGTTGACATACGTGTTTCCCTTGATCAGTAATACCTCGCTGCCTTTATCCAGATCCAGCAGCCTCGTCTCTCTTTCATTCGCATCGACGACCAGTATCTCCTCTTCGCTCTGATTTGTTTCTATACCATATTCCCTTTTTAAAATAGTATAAAAAGATCCGTCGACCAAATTTAATTTTTCTATACCCGGCACCCTGTTATAATCAATATATACCTTATCTATGGACCTTGGCCGTCCCTCCACGATCCGTAATTTTTCAAAACAGAATATCTTAGAAGCAAGTGGTATACTCAGAGCTTTGCTTATAAAACGGTTGGATTCCTGAATAGAATTATCCAGCAGCCGGTATTCATATAAAAAATTATTGGATGCAATTTCCTCCGTGACTGAGGAATTGCTGTTTAAATCCCTTACGATATATACGTCCTTCCCCACTGGTTTACCCTCCTATATACCACTATTTTAATGGACTTTTATCATTAATACAACATCTATTTTTAAAACCCGTATTGGTATACGAAATAAAACAGGCAAACTCATGTTTTTGAAACGGCGGCTGCCGTACGAATGCTAGCCTCTGGAGTGCGTCTGTTTGCTCCGACCTTGGATCGGGAAATTATTGTGATATTAAGGTAAATGCCGTATAATAGGTCTCAATACAAATACAACTCAGGGGGGTCAAATAGACATGCTGTCATTTGAGAATGATTACACGGAAGGGGCGCATGAAAAGATTTTACAGCGCCTTTTAGGCACAAATTTAGAAAAATTACCGGGATACGGCAATGATCCGTATTGTGAGAGCGCAAAGGCAAAAATCAGGGAGGCCTGCGAATGTCCGCAGGCGGATATCTCGTTTCTGGTCGGAGGAACACAGACAAACGCGGTCGTCATAGACGCGCTGCTCAAAAGTTATGAGGGTGTCGTGGCGGCAGAGACAGGCCATGTGAACGTCCACGAAGCGGGCGCGATCGAATTTACGGGGCACAAGGTTCTGGAAATACCTCAAACCGGCGGGAAAATTTCAGCGGACACATTGGATAAGTATCTGCAGGACTTCTGGGCGGACGCAAACCATGAACATATGGTGTTCCCGGGAATGGTATATATTTCGCACCCGACGGAATATGGCACGCTGTACAGCAGACGGGAACTCAAGGATATCTCCGCGGTCTGCGCAAACTTCGGCATACCTCTGTATTTGGACGGAGCGCGTCTGGGTTACGGCCTTATGAGCAATGCGACCGACGTGACGCTGCCCATGATCTCCGAATATTGCGATGTGTTCTACATAGGAGGTACTAAGGTCGGCGCATTATGCGGCGAGGCGGTGGTGTTTACCAAGCGCAATATGCCTCCCCATTTCCTGACGGTCATAAAGCAGCATGGCGCGCTGCTGGCTAAAGGGCGCCTATTGGGGATCCAATTCGATACGTTATTTACGGACGGCTTGTATTTTACGATCAGCAAACATGCGATCGATATGGCGGAGATCATGAAAGACGGCCTTCGCAGAAAAAATTGCTCATTCGCCTGGGAATCTCCGACAAATCAGCAGTTTATCATTTTGCAGAATTCCGTAATGGAAGAGCTGCAGAAAGACGTTGCGTTCGGCTTTTGGGAAAAGGCCGGCGACGAGCATACTATCGTAAGGTTAGCCACCAGCTGGGCTACAAGAGAAGCCGATATATCAAGTTTGATCGAACTGCTGTAATGTCAAAAAATTACATGGTCTATTATATTCATGTCATTTACATTTAACTTATTATTAAATACAGCAGCTATTGATATTCTCCTTTTTTGGGCCTATAATTGTATCAGTGTATAGAGGGAGGGATCTCATCATGTCGGATGATGTTTTAAACCTCGAACAGGCTACGGAATTCTTAGGAGTCAGTGAAAAAACGCTGATCAAGCTTCTGCGTGAAGAACATATCCCGGCCCGTAAGATCGGCCGCGAATGGCGGTTCAGCCGGGACGCGCTGCTCAAATGGATGGCTGCCGGAGATTCCATCGACTATATCAATCAGAATGAGCGGTATATGGTTTCACAGGACATTTCCGGCACGTCGTCCTCATTGTTCCGCAAGATCAGCGATAGCCTGTCTGCGCTGGAGGATAACAATAATATAAAGATCTTGCTGCAGGAACTGAACGGGGATATATCCATCCCGCAGGAAGCCACACTTCGCATCAGCTATAAACAGCAAAGGGACATTGAAAAGCTGGAATTTAAGATTTTCTGGGATATGCGGGAACAACCATAACCGGATGCCAAATAAAATTTTCTTAAACAGTTAATCAAAAATCGTTTGATCATAGAGGGGGAATCATAAGATGTGGCTCATATATGCTTTAGGTTCGGCATTTTTTGCAGGGATCACATCTATTTTAGCTAAAGTCGGCATCAAAAACACCGATTCCGATCTGGCTACGGCTCTCCGTACGATCGTGGTACTTTTATTTTCATGGATGATGGTCTTCATCGTAGGCTCGCAGCACACTATCGGCACTATTTCTGCCCGCAGCCTTGTGTTTCTTATCCTCTCGGGCTGTGCCACCGGCGCATCATGGCTGTGCTACTTCAAGGCCCTGCAGTTGGGAGACGTCAATAAAGTAGTCCCCATAGACAAGAGCAGCACGATCCTGACCATCCTGCTTGCCTTTTTGATCTTGGGTGAGCGGCCCACCGTATGGATGTCGATCGGGATAGTCCTGCTTGCGGCCGGGACCTATCTCATGATACAGCTTCGGAAACCGGAATCTCAGAGTGTGCAGAGCGGGTCCTGGCTTTTATACGCCGCCGCATCCGCCGTCTTTGCCGCGCTGACCTCCATACTCGGTAAAATAGGAATACAGGGGATAGAATCTAATTTGGGTACGGCCATACGCACCGTCGTCGTGCTTATAATGGCTTGGGGTATAGTCGCGTTTAGGAAAAAATATGTTCTTATAAGGGATATTGATACCAAAAGCTGGGTCTTTATCACACTTTCAGGCCTGGCGACCGGCCTTTCATGGCTCTGCTATTACCGCGCGCTGCAAATGGGCCGGGCCAGTCTGGTCGTCCCCATTGATAAACTGAGCATCGTCGTTACAATAGCATTTTCCTATATATTCCTCAAAGAAAAGCTCCCAAAAAGGGCCTTCATCGGTCTATTGCTCGTCATATCGGGAACAATGATGCTGCTGTTTTAAAAGACAGGCTCATTGAACAAGCGGTTGACAGTCAATTCGCAAAATAGGAGACATCGAACTTCACGGCCGGCCGCCCATATCAACCCCATAATATTATGTCAATCAATAAATCAATGCTCTTTTAGAAAATTTTCCCCGCTTCTCATAGGTACGTTGAGAATAGGCTGTCAATTAGATGTGAGAGATTCATCTGTATATAAAAAAATTAACCCCCGATATCAGGAGTTAATTTCTATGTCTTTCCTTTTCAATTTTCTTGAACAATTCATCCTCATTAAGCCTGTATGATATCGTATAAAGACTGTCGCTCAAATGCACGCTTTCAACTATTATATTGTCTGGCACATTCAGATCGGTCATGGAAAAATTCCAGATCGCCCTCACTCCGTTATCCGTCAATATATCGGCGACCTGTTGGGCAGTCCTCCTGGGTATACACATTATGCCGATGTCTACCTTGTTCTCATGCAGAAAATCAGGCAGCGAGTCAACATCCAGTATTTCTATATCTCTTATGCTCAGTCCTATAAGTTTGGGATTTACATCAAACAGGGCCCTCAGCGTAAAACCGGACTTCTCAAAATTGGTATATCCGGCAATGGCCTGGCCTAGGTTGCCCGCACCCACTATTATCGTGTTATATGACTTGTCGAGGCCTAAGATCGCTGTTATCGCATTATACAGATCCTCCACGTTATAACCGTACCCCTGCTGTCCAAAACCGCCGAAACAATTGAGGTCCTGCCTTATCTGCGAGGCAGTAACACCCATACGCTCGCTGAGTTCTCTTGACGAGATCCTTCTTATATCATTTTTAAGCAGCTCACTGAGGTATCTTTGATATCTGGGAAGGCGCCTTACCACCGCCATAGAAACTATGTTGCCATTTCTTCCCATCGTCTCACCTCCAATATTTAATTTTAACACTTCGATATAGAGACTATTATATCATTTATTATTTCCTCAAAGCAATATTTTTAGCAATACTTGTCAAAAATCTAATAACCCCTTTTGGGATCTATCAGATTGACGAGCTTCTCTCCCTTGAGGTACCTGGAAAGATTATCGTTAAACAGCGCCATTGCCCTCTCCATATATCTGTCCGTCGATCCTGCCGAATGCGGCGTTATCAGCACATTAGGCATATCCCAAAGCGGACTTTGGACCGGCAGCGGTTCCTCTTCGAAGACGTCCAGGCCGGCGCCCCTGATCTTTCCCTCACGCAGCGCCCTTATCAGCGCCGCCTCGTCGACCACTCCACCCCGGGAGATATTTATGAAATAGGCCGTATCCTTCATGACTTCAAATTCATGCTCGCCCAGCATATGGCGCGTCTCGCCGGTAAGGGGTATGCATGAGACCACAAAGTCGGAAGCGGCAAGCAGCTTATCCAAACCGCCGTTATCATACATCACGTCATAGTACTCCTCATTCCTGCCGGACTTCCGGAGACCGATCACCTTCATGCCGAACGCCTTGCCCAGTCTCGCCGTCTCCGACCCTATGCTTCCTGCGCCTATTATGCCCAGAGTCTTTTCATAGAGCTCGAACGTCCTTATGCTCTTGTCCCACTTTTTCTCCTTCTGATCATCATAGAGCCTGTTAAGGCCCCTGGCAAACATCAGCATATATCCGAACACGTTCTCAGAAATCTGTATCTTGTGTATGCCGCCGGCGTTCGTCACCGCGATGCCCCTGCGCTCTATGAGGTCCATAGGCAGCATGTCCACCCCGGCGCTCAGCGACTGTATCCATTTGATGCTGTCTCCCCGTTCGACGATCTCCCCGTAAAAATCATATGCCCAGTCCACATATATCTCCGCTCCGCCGATCGCCCCGCCGGTCTCCTCCGGGCCGCCGGTCACCGCGATCTCCCAGCCGGGCGCGATCTCTCTTGTCCTCACCAGATACTTCTCACTTACCTTAGTGCCAAAGACTATCTTCTTCATGTCTATAACTGCCTCCCCCTTTTTATATACGAATACGCCAGAAATACAGATATGGCCGCGGTGCTGATCACCGCATACGCCCTTACAAAGGCCAGGTGCCGGGGATACGGAAGATACGGGTATACGCCCACAACATAGTCCATATAATCGGACAGCGCAAACCACGCCAGTGAAACGGATATATTGAGCTTATTCAGTCTGAGGTACTTAAAGTACAAAATACCCTCGGCCGCCATGCCCACATGGGATATCAAAAGCATCCACTCGTCAAGCTCGGCTATGTTACCCGAAGCCATGAAGTACAGCGCTATGGTGAATATCGTCCATGTGCCGTACTTTATCAGGCCGAAGAACACCGGCACTTCAAAGTCATATAGTCTCCTGCCATACAGGCGGAATATCAGCACGACGGCAAAGAGCATGGCAAACTCGGGGCAATCGGGCGTAAAGACCCAGTAGACCAACGGGGTGAGGGCAAGCTGCACCTCATACCAGTAAAACCCGTAGGCTGCGCCGACGAGGTTGGCGGCCAATATGGCTATGAGACAGCGCTTGTCCTCAAATACCCGGTCAGGAAATCCCCTCATGGTAGCCCACATCCTTTAAGATTTTAACGGGCACTCCTCCGGCAAGAACTCCCGGCGGTATGTCCTTATTGACCAGAGAACAGGCGGAGACGACGGCGTTGTCGCCAATCTCTATCCCCGGCATTATGGTGCAGTTCGCGCCGATCATCACGTTCCTCCCGATCTTGACCCTCCCCAGCCTGTATTCATGGATGAGATACTCATGACAGAGTATTGTGGTGTTGTACCCTATCAAGCTATTCTCGCCTATCTCTATGAGCTCGGGGAATAAAAAATCAGGCATCACCAGAACGGCTATGGAGGCGTATGCACCTATCTTCATACCTATAAGACGGTACAGGGCGTCCTTGAAGTTAAACCAAGGGGCACGCCTTCCGATGGATATGACGATATAGTTTCGTATGACCTTCCAAAATCCCACGGTTTCATAGAGATGCTGCAGAGAATTCCTCTCTCCCTCTATCCTGTATATATCGACCTTTCTCAATATACCCCCTCCTACCTAAATAAGGTAAAATTTATATATTAAATTAGGGTATCGTAAAGTCAATAGTGCCGTTTTTGGTATGCGAAAACCGTTCCGGCCCCTTTTATGCAAGATCCGCACTGCAAAGGCCATTTCCCCCGGCCCAGCCGCTCCCCCTTTACGCGCGTATGTATATGTATTAAAATAAAGATTGTAAACCAAAACACGAAAGAAGGTAAACAATCTTGAAGACCAAAGATGTAGTATTTATTGCTTTGATGGCAGCGGTGATGTCCGTACTGGCTCAGATCGCCATACCGCTTGCCTTTGTCCCGGTGCCCTTCACCCTTCAGGTGTTCGGCGTGGTGCTGGCGGGACTGATATTGAATCCTGCGGATGCCTTTATGTCAATGCTGGTATACATACTTCTGGGCACTGCGGGTCTGCCGGTGTTCGCTCAGTTTGAAGCGGGAGCAGCCGCAGTGATCGGACCCAAGGGCGGGTTTCTGATCTCATTTCCCCTGGCCGCTTACGTCATAAGCCTGATAGTAAGGAAAAAAGACACATGGCTCCTCAAACTCGCCGGGTGCGCGGCCGGCCTGGCCGTGATCTACGCCGCAGGCACGCTGCAGCTCTCCGCCGTGACCGGCATGGGGATGGCAAAGGCGGTATACACCGGAGCCCTGCCCTTCATCCCCTTGGACGCAGCCAAGGCATTTTTAGCCGCCGCCGTGGCTAAACCCGTCAAAAGAGCGGTCCTCAGCCTATCCTCTTAAGCCCTATATGGGGATAGGCATTTAAGCTCATATCTGAAATATTGCCCTTAATATACTCGTAATATGCGTTGCACGCTATCATGGCCGCATTGTCGGTGCAGTACACCGGAGCGGGATAATAGTATTTAAGGCCCGCCTTGCCCGCCTGCTCTTTTAGCCTTGCCCTCAGCGCTCCGTTGCTGGATACGCCTCCGGCTATGGCCACCTTGTCATAGCTGAAATCCTCCGCCGCATTGATCAGTTTATCCGTGAGCACCTCCGTCACGTTCCTCTGAAAGCTTGCCGCTATATCCTCGTAGGGTATGGCCCGGCCCTTCATCTTCATGGTATTTACCATGTTTATCACGGCCGTCTTTACGCCGCTGAAGGAAAAATTATAGTCATTCTTTGCGGGGTAGGACTTGGGAAACTCAAATGCGTACGGATCTCCGTCCGCGGCCATTCTCTCCAGATTGGGCCCCCCCGGATATGGCAGGCCCAGTATCCTCGCCACCTTGTCAAAGGCCTCACCGGCCGCATCGTCCGTGGTCTTTCCCAGCACCTCAAAGTCGGTATAATCCCTTACCCCGACTATATGGCTGTGCCCGCCCGACGCCACAAGGCATATGAGCGGCGGCTTAAGGTCCCTATGCTGAATGAAATTGGCCGATATGTGACCGGCTATGTGGTTTACTCCTATCAGCGGCTTATTAAGGGCAAAGGCCAGGCCCTTTGCGTAGGACACCCCCACCAGCAGCGACCCTATAAGGCCGGGCCCCGCCGTCACTCCTATAGCGTCCGCATCCTCCATGCCTATGCCTGCCTTGTCCAAAGCCTCGTCCAGAAGATAGTCTATCGCCTCGATATGCCTGCGGGAGGCTATCTCCGGCACCACTCCTCCATAAAGCTTATGCACCTCTATCTGCGACGAGATGACGTTTGAAAGCACCTCCCGGCCGTTTCTCACCGCCGCCACGGAGGTCTCGTCGCATGAGGACTCTATCCCCAATGTCAATATATCCATCTTTTCACCTCATAAGTCATATTTCCACATAATGAGCGCATCTTCGCCATTATCCTGATAGTACCCCCTGCGCTTGCCGTAAACCTCGAAGCCGTATTTGAGGTACAGATGCTGCGCCGCCGCATTGGAATCCCTTACCTCCAGCGTCATGGCCGCAGCTCCCCGCGCCCTTGCAGCCTCGATAAGGCCCCGCATCAGCGCATTGCCCACGCCCTTCCCCCTGTAGTCGGGATGAACGGCTATATTGGTTATATGCGCCTCGTCCACTATCGACCAGAACCCGCCGTAGCCCACTACCCTGTTCCCCGTTACCGCCGCTATGTATACGGCGCACTTGTTCATGGTGGCCTCCATCTCAAAGGCCTCCTTAGACCACGGAGTGGCAAAGGACAGCTGCTCGATCTCTATCACGCCGTCCACATGGTCCTTGGTCATAGGTACGATACGTACTTCTTCCTCCATCTTAAGACCCCTTACTGTTGTCCCGCAGGCGTTCCGCCTGAGGCTTCCTCATATAGAACGGCACTATGCCGTAGAGATCATCGGCATCCCCTTCCGCCAGCCTCTTCCCGCCGATCAATGCAGCGGAAGACGCCCGCGGCATCATCAGATTGCTCGGCGCTGTCGCCGCATCGGGAAGATCTTCGGCAAGGATATCCCCGTACTTTCTTGCGCCGTCGCCCAATATGACGGCGCGCCTGCCCTTGAGTTCATTCATCAGCTCATATATTCCTATACCCATATAGTCGCTCGTCCTGCGTCCTTTCTCATAGACGGCCGCATAGACCTGCTCGTTCCTGGCATCCAGCATGGGGCAGACGACGTCTCCCATAGATGCTGCGTTATATGCCAGAGCATCCAGGGTATTTACTCCGGCTATGGGTATATTCAAGGCGTGGCAGATGGCTTTGGCATGGGCCAGGCCGATTCGCAGCCCCGTGAACGACCCCGGGCCCACCGTCACCGCCACGCCGTCCATCTCCCTTATATCCATGCCCAGCGTGCGCAGCAGCTCCGACATCATCGGCATGAACTTCACCGAATGGGTCATGCTGCTCTCTATATAGAACTCGCCGAGTATAGTCCCATCCACCGCCACCGCAGCGCTGCCTGCGGCGGTGGAAGTATCTATTCCCAATACCTTCATATCTCCACCTCGTTTAAAAAGTCATACCCATGGCTGTCCCACCTGAATGAAAACTCGCGCGCGTTCTCCCCCTCGGCGGTTATATTCACCCAGAGCGCGTCCCCTATGGTATCGTCCAGCCTGTCCGCCCATTCTATCACGGACACCCCTTCCCCGTACAGATATTCGTCCAGGCCTATATCCATAAACTCCTCGGCGTCTATCCTGTATACGTCGAAATGATACAGTGGGACCCTTCCGGCATACTCGATCATAATGGTATACGTCGGACTGGAGACGATATCCTCCACGCCCAGCCCCGCGGCTATGCCCTTGGTAAAGTGCGTCTTGCCGCTGCCAAGCTCTCCCGTAAGGCATATTATACTTCCCCGCTTAAGCCTTGCTCCTATCTCCCGCCCCAACCTCAGCGTGTCTTCCTGTGAATTCGTTATAAATTTCTTCTCCATGTATCCACCTCATAGTACTGATTACTACAATAACTATACCACATTTTGAGAAAATATTGTATAATTTCAGACCGCAAATCCATATGATATAATTAATTTATATAATGAAAGAAGTGATGCATATGGGAGAGCAACAGGCAAAACTTGCGATAGCCAATCCCATCATAGAGGCATCCTTTATTGAAAGGCTGAACCGTTTCGAGGCGTCGGTGAGCATAGACGGGGTCAGCACGCTGGTGCACGTGCCCAACTCGGGACGCCTGAGAGAGCTGTTTACGCCGGGCGCAAGGGTGCTGCTGGAGGTACGGGACAGGCCGGGCCGCAAGACTCCCTATGAACTGGAGATGGTTTACAAAGGGGACAGGCTGATCTCCGTGGACTCGCAGATACCCAACAGACTCATGCTTAAATCCTTATTGAATAGGGCGGTGCCCGGTTTTGAAGGATACGGCCTCATAGAGAGGGAAAAGACATACGGCAGCAGCCGGTTCGATATAAAGATGACCGAGGGCAGGGAGATATGCTACATGGAGATAAAAGGCGTGACTTTAGAAAGGGACGGCACAGCCATGTTCCCCGACGCCCCCACCGTAAGGGGCTGCAAACACGTGAGAGAACTTATGGACGTTAAGAAAAACGGAATGCGGGCCGTCCTCATGTTCGTCATCCAGATGGACGGAATAGACGGCTTCACTACCAACTCAGCGACCGACCCCGAGTTCGCGCAGAACGTCGGCCGGGCCGCGGAATCCGGCGTTGAAGTTTGCGCATACGACTGCACGGTGTCGCCGGACGGCATCAGCCTAAATGAAGAAATCAAATGTAAAATATGAATGAGAAAGCGCCTTGCTTCCCGTTGGGGATGGGGTCATGATATCCGTTAAAAAATAAGAATGCGGGAAAGCCGTTCAGGCCTTCCCGCGTTTGTCCTGCCGTATGTGCTTTGTTGAAATACTCTATTTGCAGATATCCTTGATTATATTCAGTATCACATCCACGGCCTGGCCCATGGGCTTTTCCGGGATATACTCAAACCTTCCGTGGAAGTTATGCCCGCCGGTAAAGATATTGGGAGTTGGCAGGTCCATGAACGAAAGCCGCGCACCGTCGGTGCCGCCTCTGATCGGCATCTGCTTTACCTCCACCCCGGCTTCTTCCATGGCCTTCTTGGCAATGTCCACTATATACATCTTATCCGCCAGTTTTTCCTTCATATTATAATACTGATCCCTTAAATCTATCTCCACGGTCCCTTCGCCGTACTTTTTATTAAGCGACCCGGCTGCGGAGGTTATCGTCTGCTTGCGCTTTTCAAAGCCCTCCCTGTCGAAATCCCTTATTATATATCCCAACTCCGCCTTCTCCACAGAGCCTTCAAACTTATCTATATGATAGAAGCCCTGATATCCGTCGGTATGGGCCGGCGTCTCATTCTCCGGCAGCATGGATACGAACTCCGAGGCTATCAGGACGGCATTTTTCATCTTGCCCTTGGCGTCGCCGGGATGAATGCTCTTTCCGTGTATTATGACTTCGCAGGAAGCGGCATTGAAATTCTCGCAGCTCAGCTCGCCGATCTCGCCGCCGTCCATGGTATAGGCAAAGTCCGCGCCGAATTTCTCCACGTCGAACCTGTCCACCCCGCTGCCTATCTCCTCGTCGGGTGTGAAGGCGATCTTGACGGTCCCGTGCTTTATCTCGGGGTGCTTCATCAGGTAACTTGCGGCCGCCATTACCTCGGCCACTCCGGCCTTGTCATCGGCTCCCAAGAGCGTATCGCCGCTCGCCGTTATTATCGTGTCTCCTATGTAGTTTTTCAGATGGGGAAATTCCTTGGGTGACAGTACGAAACCTGCTCCGAGTATTATGTCGCCGCCGTCATAATTTTCCGTAAGCCGCGGCCTTACGTTAGTCCCGCTGACCTCCGGGCTGGTATCCATATGAGCGATAAAGCCTACCGTCGGTATATCTCCCTGTGCATTGGCGGCAACCGTACCCATGACATAGCCGTTTTCGTCCACCGCAGCATCCTCTATGCCCATGTCTTTGAGCTCCGCCGCGAGCTCCCTCGCCAAAACCTTCTGTCCTTCCGTGCTGGGGAAGGTTTCCGAGTGTTCGTCCGACTTGGTGTCAAATTTAACATACCTTAAAAATCTTTCGGTAACATCATACATAATATTATCTCCCTCCCTAATTGGCACTGCGTTTTTAGTATAATTCACAATTGAAGAAATATCAATACATACCGGCTGTTTTCCTGCGGCATGTCCTTGATGTGGGGGCCTCCAAGTGATAAAATCAATTGAGGAGGTTATGGATATGCACAATGAAATCGATAAAGCATTGTCATTTTATAAAGAAGAGGCACATGCAGCCGCCCTGTATTCGTATATCGCAAAAGTCGAAAAGGAGGGCGCAAGCAAGGAAAGGTTCAACGAGCTGTGCAAGACCGAATCAGCACACACCAAGTTTTGGTACAGGTTTCTGAAAAACAGAGGGCAGGAGCCCAAGAATTCGACCGCCTCGCCAAACCTGGCCTGGTCTAAGCTGCAGCGCACGATACTGGGGCCGCGTCTCTTTACCTCGGTTCTGGAAATGTCGGAGTCGGCAAGCACCGAGGATTATTACGAGTTCTTGAATTCGGTGGAGATGTCGGACGAAGAGAGGGAAGGCCTAAAGAGGATAATCGAGGACGAGCTGGATCATGAGAGCTACTTCGACGGTCAGCAGAGCGCCCTGCCTGTCAACAACATCCGGGATTTTATTATGGGTATGAACGACGGCATAGTGGAGCTTTTAGGCACAGTGACCGGTCTTTCCGCCGTGTATCCCACCAATCCGCTCTTCGTCGGCGTTAACGGGATGGTGGTAGGCCTGGCCGGGGCCCTGTCCATGGGCATAGGTACCTTCGTATCCGTCCGCTCGCAGCGGCAGGTAAACGAGGGCATAAGGAAGAAGATGCAGCTGCTGTTCGGCGTATCCAAGGACAGAGCAAAGCAGGAGCTGGTAAACAAGCTGTCTGATTCGGGCATGCCGGAGGACATGAGTAGCGAGGTCGCAGACAAGATAGGAGAAAATCAGGATTCCATGATAGGGCTCCTGGTGGAGGAGTCGAATGAAAACGAGCTGCGGTCGGCGGCTTTTACCGGCCTGGCCTATATCATAGGCGTGGTGTTCCCGGTGCTGCCGTATTTCATCATGGGTTCGTCCTTTGCCGCGCTGGCGCTTTCGGCGCTGCTGGCAGGCCTGGCCCTGTCCATTGTCGCCACGGTCGTATCGGTGACCGCAGGAAACCCCAACGTAAAGGGCAAGATCGCCGAGATGGTCATATCCGGCTTAGGTGCAGCGGTAGTCTCCTACCTCTTCGGCCTTCTGGTACAGGGTGTATTTGGGATAAGCGCATAATATCTGACGGAATATGATTTTTGTAACATAATTGTAATATTTTCTTAAGACTTTGTTAACCTTTTTACCGTAATAATGTGCTAAAATAAATATGTAGTTAAAAGTCAGTCTCCATACTTAAACCTGTCTGTTGATATGCCAAGGCCCCAGTGCATATCCCGGACGGGTTTTTCATAGGAAAAGTAATAAGCTTTAATCAATTAATCAAACTCTTCTTACTCAAAAATTGGGCTTGCCAGGATCATAAAGATCCCCGCAAGCCCAAAAACTTGGCCCTCGAAACTATACCAATTCATGTCTGTGCCTTGACAGTAAAAGCTTATTAGCCGCCGTAAATAAGGCGATAACAGCAAACAATGCTATAAGCTCAGCCATTACAATAATGGGTTCCCATAAATAATAAACGGAGAATACGGAACTTCGTATTATCTGGTGGTAAAAGATATATTGGAAGATAGTAGAACAACTTAGGAATAAAGCAAACCATGAATGTGTTATTTATCCATATGGATGACAGCAATGACAAAAACCCATTGCAGATGCCGCAAGCGTATAGATAAACAATAAATGAAAGCAGACCAGAAATGGTTGTTTTACAGCTATACGCTGGTCGAAATTTGGTGCATTCACATCGTCTAGCGGGCCTAAAGGTAGGAAAAATGATAAAACGGCAAAGAATATTATCAATGTCAATACATTGAATACGACCTGTCCCAAGAAGTTAGTCACAGTCTTAGACGATATGTATTTTAACGGCGCCACGCCTCTTGTGAAATACAGCTTTAAGAGGCCTGACTTGCGGTCTTTAATGATTGAGTCTCCCGTCGAAAATCCAGCAAATACCGGCAAGAAATAGCTGTATATCACAGGAACTGAAAAACCAAAGCATCGTTAGCCGTCCTGTAATTTGTATGATAGCCAAGATAGGTCCTAAATGTCAGCAAAAGAGCTGCAAAGAGAGCTATAAAAACGATCCATATTTTCTTTTCATGCAGAAGTCTTTTGACCTCTATGTATGTAAGTTTGATCAATTTCCTACACATCTTCTTTCTTTTCGTTGATCTGCATTACATTACCCTACTTTTTGGTGTACTGCCCGGCATCGGACCGGCCGAACAAGCGGTCAATACTAGCGATATGATCAGTAAGATGGAAAACACAGATAATCTTTTGCTTTTCACACTATCACCTCATAAATATAAATTCGTATTTTTGATATTTATTCTCCCCCATCAATGATCTGAAGCACCTTCTCCATGACGGCATCTTTTGATTTCATGGGCTGTACATAAATATCAGGTGTCGTACCCACTTCTTCATTGCTGCTGCCATAGGGGTTGAGACCCATGCTTATCGGAAACCTTACAATAAGTTTACTGTTGGGTAATGCAACCAGTACAGGGTCAATACCTATGCCGTCACCGCTCGTATTGGTTCCTACTATAGTTGCAAATCCCGTAGCTTTACAAAATATTGTAATGCCCTCTGCTGCAGAATACACGCCATCATCCACAAGAAGAAATATTTTACCCTTGAAACCTACAGGTTCACGTACCTCAAACTTGTATTTGACTTTAACATATTTACCGAATCCATCCTTTTTTACCTCGGGCGGAGTATTTTTTAAGTTTATTCCAGTAGATGGACTCATCGGAGTCACTTTTAATCCAACTCCTCTTGCTTTTATAAACGGCTGTATATAATCACCATTTCTATATATTGTGTACAAATCATACTCTGCGTGTTTATTGAGGAGATATTTCAAAATGTTGTCTTCCCAATAAGAAGTTGAGCCTCCGCCATTACCACGTATATCTATGATGAGATACGGATAATCTTTGACGGATTCAAGAAAATCCTTTATCCTTTTATTGTCTAATTCCATATACTCTTGCCCGAAAGATTTTATGTCCATATAAGCTATTTTACTTTTTTCTAAAACATTGGTAACTACTTGTGAGGAATACTTCCTGCCCTCCTTCGGTGGAATGTATTCTTCATATGGTTGATCCAATATCTTACCCCATTGTTCGTATGCTTTTTGTGAATTCTTTAAAACATCATACCAAGGCTTATCAAACTTACCCCCATTATGTGGTGAGTATAAATATAAATCATATGGATAGCCATCAACAGAAAGCAGTTTGGTATGTCCGCTGTGCACATTATGAATTATTTTTTCAAGTGCTATATAAAATTCCTTGTCATTCTTTGTATTTTTTATCATGTCCTCAAACTCGGCCTTATGCTCCGGCCAATAATATCCCGTCTTCCGCTTTTCCACATCAAAATATGGGAAATTATCCATGAGGATATTGTAGAGATAATCAAAGTCTTCAAGCTTCTGCTTTGTAGTGAGACCCGGTTCGAATTCCCTGTCTGCTCCTGCTATATCCACGCTTATTGTTTTTTGCCAATATACATATACCACAGAAAGAGAAATGGCCACAACCAGAATAATGACGAGTATAGCCCTGACCCTTTTGCTTTTCATGATCCAACACCTCCCAATACAAAAGCATATCAAATAAACGCTTTCATTAATTATGATAATACTATTAAATGAAGGTATCAATATCCTTTTTATAATTGTTCCGAAAATATATTATAAGTTGAATATATTCAACTTTCTTTGGCATTGGTGTATTATATATACAGAGGTGCATGAATATGGATAGAGAGAAAATGGCGCAAAGGGTAAAGTTACTGCGGGAAGAAAAGGGGCTGACCCGTGAGAGGCTGGGAGAGGGTCTTTCAAAGGGGTACATAAGCAAATTGGAGGCCGGGGACATAAACCCTACCGTAGACAGGCTGGACTTGATAGCAGCGCGGCTCAACGTGACATTAGACTATCTGGTGGGAAACGGCGACTGCAAGGTAAAAAATTGTTCAGTTCCCTGCACTCATACATTCATAATGGCGCTCTTTTCTTTATTATCCCGGGAGTATGTGCTGGCCGACAAATATATAGCGAAATTATATGAGGTATCGGATACTCTCGACGAGACAGAGCGGGAATGCCTGTACCTTATGGACGGAATTTTGTCTTTTCACTATAAAAAATATGACGGAGCTGTCGCAAGCCTTTCCAAAATATCCTCGGACAACGAGCCTGTAGACTCTCTGAGCTTGCTTTTCTTAGCCCGGTCATATTCCCATGCCGGAAATCTGGATAGGTCTCTGTCCTGTTTTAATAAATTGCTGTGTGAACATGATATCGCAGACACAGACTTGAATTTAGTATACCTCGATTCTCTATATCACTTTGCGTATACGCTGCTGCTTGCCAAAAGATACGGCGACGCAAAGAGGATAGCCGTCAAATACCGGGAGGCATGCATTAAATCCAACCACCATGAAAGAATATTAGAGGTATACGATATTCTCGGTATCATCGAGCTCTATGAGGGTGATTACAGCGGCGCGGCACATTATTTCCGGATGGAGTGTACCGGGTATAAAGCAGAGGATAACAGCGACGGCATGGCTACAGCTTATAACCATTTGGCCGAGGTCTACTGCAAGACGGGGACATGGAAAGGGCCGTAAAGTGCTATCAAAAGAGCATTTTATATTACAGGCAGACCGGCAATGATAAATACATAGCCTACAACCTGAAGAGCATAGGGGATATACTCTCAAAGCAGGGCAAAAATGAAGAGGCGCTGATATGTGCAAATTCAGCATTGGACTTATTAAATCATGAAGACGTTTACGAGGAAAGCGCCATAAACGAGTTTATAAAGAACATAAGTTCGCAGCTGTGAGAGCTAAATGGAGATGATTTTCATGTTCAAACCCAACAGAACTAATTTCAGCGTACGCAAGGACAGCGGTATAAAGAAACAGTGTGAGGCGAGGCAACCACTTCGGGCCGGTGTGGCGCTCAACACACCGAATGCCACGACGATCGCCGCCATGAAGGAAGCCGAGAATCTTGCAAAGATCCCAATGCGAAACGATACAGTGACGTAGAAGAAGCTTTAAAAGAACTGAAAAGATGAAGTTGGTCATCATATGGACCTCTATGATGAATCGTAAAGGGCTGCCATTGTTAGATAGATTATTAGTCTTAAACATTATCCCTATGTATATCATACAGGCCGTACAGTCTTCCCCTTCTATTCATCATATCATCAAAACTTCCGCACTCTGCCAATTGCCCCGAATCCATC
>ENA-UOOI01000048-UOOI01000048.1-fermentation-metagenome-genome-assembly--contig:-NODE-48-length-146689-cov-9.892256_pt1 | contig 146689 bp, 141 predicted proteins | sample MGYA00245779_ERZ724027 | MGnify/ENA primary metagenome ERZ724027 (study PRJEB28704, sample SAMN03018318) | fermentation metagenome | biome: anthropogenic terrestrial biome; feature: soil...
ACACAGAGTATTTGTGAATATTGTTTTTTATCACTTTTACTTTCGTCCTAAGATCTAAGGAAGTAGCTATTAATCTAATAGCAATAGCTACTTCGCAAGGCAAAAAAGATTTAGTTAGGATCATGCTGGAAGTTTATATTCTCCATCTCGTTATCAATATCTGTCATATCGATAGAATCCTCGATTTCCTGAATCTCTTTACCCGTTAAAGGTTTATCTGGCATATGTTTCACCTCCTAACCACCACTATAATTTTATACATTACACCTTTATGGTGTATAGATGTCATTTGGTTTATTTAGGCCTTTATATTTTGTTTCGTTTATCTTTTTTCTCTAACGAATGTATCTATTAAAGCGTCAATGCATGTATTAACTCTTTCTAATGCTATTACATCATATTCTATCAAATATGCGTAGAATTTTATATTTTATCTTTAAAATTTATAATTTAATAACATTAGAACTTGTAACCTATTATAAAAACTTACATATCTTACCATGACTGCAATGTCAAAACGTGACGATTTTTGTAGTTGATGCCAATTTTTTTATCCAATCTTTTGTCAATGTCCGTAAAATTTATAATTTTCAAAACACCATTTTTCGTAAAATATATGTGATACAGTATAGATAAATTATACTAACCAAAGACAAAATAAAAAAATACCCTAGACATTACGCCCATGGTATTAAGGGGGTGATATAATACTCTAAGGAATTTAAACTTCGTTACGGTAATTTGGACTTCGTTACAGTAATCTGGGATTTAGCTCATAGCTCTATTGACATATCCTTTACTGTCATATTAATACTTCGCCTTAAAGAATATATGAATGTTTTTATAATTAAAGGGAATCTGGCCGTCGTTACGGTAATTTATATTATATATAATGAGTTAATTAGTCATTTATTTTACATCATATTGACTTGAACATGATAACGTAAATATGTTAACTCATAATCCTGTATATGGACCTTATCTTTTTCAAATATAAAAGTTTTAGTTATGCATTTACCAGGTGCAATTTCAACATCTTCAAGATTACCGAAGTTGTCCTTTGCAATTACATTTCCATCGTTATCCTCAATTGAAGCTTTAAAATTATTTATGTTGAATAAAGTCTTATCAGTCTTTCCATTATAAAGATATAATGTTGCAATTAATCTTCCATCTTGGTAGTATAACTCTCTGGTTGAAACAACAATTCCATCTCCATAATCACCATATTCTTCAGAAAAATATCTATTCTCCTTTTCTTCACCAGTTTTTCCGATTCTTTTCACTCTAACAGTTTGAGTTTCATTGTCCCAATCTACACTTGCTCCAAATGCTTCTAAAACCGCACGTATTGGCAAGTATGTTCTATTGTCCTTTATTTGTGCCACCGTATCATTCAATATTTTTTCACCATTTTTAAGGATATATGATTCACCAATGGGTACCTCAACTTTAGTATCATCCAATTCTATTGTTGCTATAAGATTTTCTTGGTCCCAATCTACTTTAGCACCGAAATCTTCCATAGTTGCACGAAGCGGTACCTGAGTACGATTGTTAGAATCTATAAAGGGCATTCCTGTTTCATTCCAGAAATACACATTTATGTTATCAATGTCTACATTAATTGTTCCTGCATAGGCATTTACAATTAATATTAGTGTTAAAATCAGCATAAAAATAAAGATTTTCTTTTTCATAGTTGCAAAATTCTCCTTTATACTAAAAAGAACAGTTTATACGGTACAAACTTCAATAAAAATCATCATATACTAACACCAATTTTGGGTTGACATTTACATATAAAATCAAATATCCGTTTTTTACATAAGGTTGAACTTCCAGGTTTTAAGAGAGAAAACTTGCCATGAATTGGCGATGTTGAATTGTTGGCCTTTGCAGCCTCTATAATACTGTACCCCGTTACCCTTGCTTGTGCACCTTTTCGGGCCTTCCCTACACGATATATTTGACAATACAACTAACTGCATATACTATATAAGTGTAAATAATAAAGGTTATTGTAAAATTTAGAAAGGATGATGAGGTTTATGTTAACCGATGTTAACGTTGCTGAATATTTCTTGGCTAAAGACAAGGACAGGTGGCTGTTTAATAAAGACCTAATTCATAAAAATGACAGAGTTTTTTATAAGGGAGCTGCCAGATTAGACAAATACCTTCATCTTGCTCAAAATATCTATATAGAGAAAACCGGCAGCAAATTATTTGCAGAAGATTTATATGCGTATGATAATGGTGCAGTAGCTCCAACAGTGCATGAAAACTATGATTTTTTGCTGAGTAGAACAGAGATTCCGGATATAGCACCAGAAATCAGAAATTTTCTTGATAAAATTTTCAAAATCTTTGGGAATGCATCACTGGATGAGCTGATAGAATTATCTCATGAAGATCAGGCGTGGACTGATAATCAAAATCATGGTAAAGCAAATCAACGCATGAATTCATTGTCTTACACATTTGAATATCAGGAACAGTATCGTGATATCTTGAAGGTGATAGATAGGCTAATTTTAGAAGGATTTGCCAACATATCATTTAAAAGGAGATGCCTCCAGTACCTCCCTACTCTTTTAACTCTCCACTTGTTGGCAGGATCTCACCGCTCTTTTATTTAACTATATTTCAATTTTTAAATATTATCAAATACTTTTAAAATAAAATACGATAACTTTATTCACGATAAAGATAAGGTTACTCTCTTTTACAGTCCTCTCTTTAATTTCTTTATTTCTGCTCCATTCACTGTTAGTTTCAACCTATTAAGCTTATTAAGAAGATTTTGTTATCAGTATTTTATTACGCTTTACTAAAAATAAATTTATAACTCATATTTAAATAGTTATTATTTTAACCGTTCGTAAGTATGGCTTTATAGACATGTCCATAAAGCCATGATATAATAATTATGGACGAACATATGTTGTGTTTCCCCACTATTTATAAAAATATACTTTTACAGTCACATTGTAATTTTTATTAGAATGGAGTATTTGTTCATGAGCAAAAATGAGCACTTTGCTGTATATAAACATAAATTTATAATTAAGAATAACAAGTTGGTCTCAAGGCAGTTTATTGTTCTTAAACACGAAGATGGTACTCTACAATTTACAGATTTCCACAGGTATGTAAAATCACCTGTTCTCATGGTTAGAAAGTACACGGATGATGGTAATAGTAGGTTTTCATTTACTGTGCAGCTATTAAACTATGCTTTCTTTTATGCAGAAATAGAAAAATTAGATGATATTACAGTTGAAATAATAGACGACTTCCTGAATGCATATGGCATGTGCGAACTCCCTTGGGATGACGATAACACTAAGCGTACAGAGGGTACAGTCAAAAGATGTGTAAGAACCATAATGGATTTTATGGAGTTGTTCATAGATGAACGTAAAAAGGAATGTCATATTAAGAAAGATGATTTATTTAAATTTGTAAATAAACGTGATAAACACGGAAAAGTGTCAAAGGTAAAGGTCCCCGCTTTTGATGTAATCTATACAGGAAATAAAAAAGCTATATTTCGTGACATTCCAAATTCCGCTTTTCAAATTCTATTTAATCATATAGCAACTAATCATCAAGAATTACTTGGTTTAATCATCTTATCCGCCTTTGCAGGTTTAAGACCGTCAGAAGCATGTAATGTCCGAAGAACTGACAGCCCCCTTGGGCCAGGCATTATCTTTGACATTGTAGATGGCGATATCTTAAAAATTGAAATAGATTTACGAGAAGAGCTCAATATACGAAGTGATCTTATTTCGGTTGGAAACATCAAAAAAGAACGCAAACAACAGGTGCCTGATATATTTTTAAATGCTTTCAGAGAAGCCTATAATCAATATATTGAATATTTAAAAGGTAAGAAATTTGAAAAAGATTATGGTGCTTTTACAGTAAACAAACAAGGAAAGGCTATGACATATTTTAGCTATCGTAAAAAATTTCAGGAAATTATACAAAGCGAAATAATTCCTATGTATCTTGCAAGCGAAAAACCTGAGTTAGTTTTATATGGTAGGATTTTAATGGAAAATAAACTTTCTCCACATATATTTAGGCATTGGTATACGGTTCAGCTTGTATTATCAGGTATCAGCGAACCCGGTGTATTAATGTATTGGCGTGGTGATTCGTCTCCAGAAAGCTCATTAACATATCTACAAAATAAAGGTGAGCTTGAAAAACAATATCGAAAGGTAAATAATGAGGTCTTTGACTACCTGTTATGGGCTTCTAAGATGAACAATGATTGATTTAAAAGATTTTATTGAAGATATAATTAGACATGCACAAAATTCTGAGAAAGCCAGTATGAGCGAAATTATAGCATTTTTGGTTGATAATAATTGGTTTGGAAACAAACCTATCTTTTCCAATAAAGCGGTTATGCTTGACGATAGCCAAGTCAAAGCATTTACAGCTCCATTAAAAAGTTTCCTTACAGATACTAAACAAAGTACCGTACTTCTTGATAAATTAGAGATGAAGTGGCCTCTGACAACCACACGGCTAAATAAGTTTTTTAACGAAGAAAATCTTCCAGAAAATATTCGATTTTATCTTGCTGATTTTCTTCTATATAGGCTAACAAAAGATATATTTCTTTATACAGATGACGATGTTAAATTCCTACTTAAACAAGCCTCAATGGACATGATAAAAGCACATGGTGACTATTTAACATTCTTTATGGCCTGGCTAAGAGCAAATACTAAGACCAACTATTACCGGGATTATACAATGGATAAGCGTTATACAATGAATATACAGAACGAGGCCTATGATTTTAGCGAATATCTGGAGCTTTTATATCTTCTTTTTAATGAAGATTATATTAATGATAATGAAATGTATAAAAAGGCTGCTGAATCAAAAAATTATACAGACACATGGCTATATTTATCCATACATTTTATATGTTCACTTCGTTACACTGACCTAACAAGAGTATACCATCCAGACCTACCTTACCCTGCAATGGATGTCATTCAGAAAATGCAAAATGATTTATTTACTGATAATGACGCAAGAATGGTATTGCTGTCTATAACGACAAGAATGTGCTTACTACCATTTACACCAAATAAAACTGATGAAGCAAATGGCATTGGATCTGTGAAATTTACTGTTCCAGTATCCTGTGAGGTACATTTTGGAAAACTTTTTGCATTAGCAGAGGCGCATAGACAACTTGATAACACTGCTGATACTCCTATCTTCAGAAAGATTACAACATATGAGGAGATAACACGATATATGGGAGAGGAAATAGGCGACTTATTCTTAGAGTCAGATTTTAGATCTCGTTCTGCTACAAAGTCTTATCTTCAATCTATATATATGCTAAGTGATGACATCCTAGATACAGGTAATGATGGCCCAAGTGTTAAAGGATATATTTTGGCTGCCCTTGCAAGAAGTCACAAAGGCTCCTATGGAGAATTTGCATCCACCACGTTTGAATACCTTAAAGATGCCAAATTAAGTGGCTTAACACCTGAATTTGTTGCATTTGAGTTGTTAGAGAGAGGTGTGTTATCCTTTATTTCTTCAACATTATTAAAAATAGTTATAAAAGAAGAATATTCAAATCTAACTGTGCAAAATCAAACAAAAACTTATTAAGGCTCTTGATTTGAGCCCATTAGAGATAGAATCTATTGTTACTGTTATTGAAAAAGGAAAAAGTCAAGCTGAAATGGTTATAAAAGAAATTATTAGTTCAGGAACTGATATTATGACTGCATTACACAGAATTGGGTCTGGACAAGCCTTTTCGAAAGAACCCGACTGTCTTTGCTTACTTACATCAATAGAAAAACTTTGCCCTTATAATAAAAAGAGACAATGCGTAGGATGTAAGTACGAAATAAGCACAAAATCAACTTTTTACCTTATGATAAGTGAATATAACAGGCTTAGTATTCTTTATAGCAATGCCAGTGACAACATTGAAAAAGAAAAATATAAAAAAATCATAACCCAAGTAGTAATTCCGAAAATCGATGAAATGCTTTATTTCATCAAAGAGAATTATGGCGAAAAAGTTTTTATTCAATACGAAGAATTGTTAAAGGAGAATACCTAATGATTACTAATACTGCAGAAGAATTATTTTCATCTTCTCTTAGTTTTAAGACATATTATATCTACAAACATTGACACTGTGTATGAGATTGACTTAGAAAAACTCAAAATATCTCTTCCAATGCTATGTTCAGATTTTTTTACGTTACTTCCTACCGCATATGCGAATGATAATATTGAAAGATTAATAGATGCTATGGATTCATATTCCGATATAAATTTCTGCTCGCAAAATAAACGTCAACGAACATTGGCTGACTTCGATACTTATTTTATCTTTGATGAAATCATCAAGGATTATTGGAAATCTTCTTTATCCATGGAAGATCGCCTGTTCTATTATCCGCTTTACCTCTGGTGGATGATAACAGGAGTCCTTCCATTAAGGCCAAGAGAATTCCTACTTACTCAAAGAAATTGTCTAATTAAAAACTCTGACGATGCATACTATCTAAAATTACGCAGAAATAAACTCAAGGGTGGGAGAAAAAATATATCTTACAAACTATCTGACGATTACATTGTTAATACTTATAAGATTCCGGACTATCTGGGAGATGAAATACAAGATTATATTGACTTAACATCAAAATATGATGGTACTGACATTGACACCCTCTTTGTCACAGATCCTCACTATAAAAAATGGGGACATTCAAAGCACTCTGATAGCAGATATTTAACTTATATTAATATGACTGGTATCAAAAATTCCTAGTTTAATAAAGTTCTGGGATTATAATAAAAACACAAATATTCCAACATCTATTCTATCTAATTCGAATAAAAAAGTATTTTGGAAGTGTAGCAATTGTAAATATGAATGGCAGACATCCATACGAGTTCAGGCATCTAGTACTGGTAAGTGTCTTTGTTGTGAATTATTTCAAATATCCAAAAAGGGATTTACTGACCTTTTTACATTAGTTCCAGAGGCAATTAAAGGTTATGACTTTGAAAAGAATAAAGGTATTGATATTTACAGTCTTCGAATAAGAGATAAGACTCTTTTATGGTGGAAATGTCCTGATTGCGGCTATGAATGGCAAGCATCTATAGCCTCAAGAATCGAAGGCAAAAATGGAATATATACTTTTAGTGGATGTCATCAGTGTTATTTACATAACAAAAATAGAATCACACCTGTTTCTGCTTTACCTAAGCTTATTAAGTTTTGGGATATTGAGAAAAATAAAGGTATAGACATTGATTTAATATCCGCTTATTCATATGACAGTGCATGGTGGAGATGTGAAAAATGTGGTTATGAATGGAAAGCATCTATTAAAAGTAGGACGGATGGCTCAGATAATTGTCCTTGCTGTGATTCAAACAAAGCTATCAAGCAAGGTTATAACGATATACTAACTATAGTTCCTGAACTTTCAGATATGTATGATTTTGACAAAAATAAGAATATTGATATCTATTCTCAAGGAATTTCTTCTAAGCAAATAGCATTTTTTAAATGTAATACATGTGGTCATGAATGGAGATCATCCATAGGAAAACGAGTAAACAAAGATAGAGACAATAGCTATCGTGTTGTTGGATGTCCCAAATGTGATAATAGAACTTTTCGCAAAATTTCATATGCTGAGGAATACCCGGAACTTAACACTAGGTTTAATGAGAAACTTAATGGATGTACTTTTGACTCTCTGAAGGGAAAATATTCTTCAACAACTAAATCCTGATGGAATTGTAATATCTGTGGCAATTCTTTTGAATCCAGAGTCCAATCCATGATTGCTGCGCTAAAAACAAGAACAAAAGGCTGTCCTTATTGTTCTAATACAAAACTCATAAAAGGAAACAGTTTTGCTGATATACATCCTGAACTTATGGATGAATATGACCCTGAAAATACCATTGACGCTTTTTCAGTTTTTCCAAACTCTAAAAAAGCTGTGAAATGGATTTGTCGCAACAACCCTAATCACAGATGGGAAGGAACATTTGCTTTAAGAAATGTTGGAAGCGGAAACTGTCCAATATGTAATCGCTCAAAACTAATTAAAGGCGTCAATACTTTCGTAGATGTATATAAAAACTACGTAAACATTTGGTCTCCAAATAATGATAGAAAAGCTGATGAAACCTTCTATAATTCTAGTCTTTGGTTTAAGTGGATTTGCCCCACCTGTGAGATGGAATATGGGGCATATATAAAGGATGTAGTGTCCGATAAAGAAACTTGTCCAAGTTGTATAATCAGGCCAAATTCACTGGCAGTTATTTATCCTGAAATAGCTAAGTTATGGTCTCCAAATAACGAGCAGCAATCTGACAGAGTTCTTCCGGATACAAATTCATGGGCTAAATGGATATGTCCAAACTGCAATGGAGAGTATAGGGCTTTAATAAGTAAAATGAGTTCTTGTGAAGCTACATGTCCATATTGTAATGATAGGTTAGTTCTTCCAGGATTTAATTCTTTTGCAGCAAAACATCCCGATTTAATGAGTGAATGGGAGTATACAAATAACTATTTGCTTGCAGACCCCGATCAAATCATCGATAACTGTAATTTATCTGTATGGTGGATTTGTCCTAAAGACAAAAACCATGAATATCCTATGTCTCCTTCTCAAAAACTTATGTATCAGAAGAGGCACAAAGAATCATGTCCATATTGTAAGGGATTAAGACGTAAAAAAAGACATTTTGTATAAATAAAAAAGTTGTAACATCAATTAATGTGTTACAACTTTTTTGTACGTTTTTTAGAGTGCCCTGAAAAAATTTTTTTTCAGTTACTGGTCTCTTGCTTTATTACTTATTAACTGCTTCTTTTAAAGATTTACCTGCTTTGAAAGTTGGTGCCTTTGAAGCCGGTATATCTATAGTTTCACCTGGATTTCTGGGATTTCTGCCTTGTCTTTCTTTTCTGTTTCTAACTTCAAATGTTCCAAATCCTACTAATTGTACTTTACCACCTGCTACTAGTTCATCTTTTATTGCTTCCATAAATCCATTTAACGCTTTTTCAGCATCTTTCTTTGTAAACCCCGTTTTTTCTGCAACATTAGCAATTAATTCAGCTTTATTCATAAAACCCTCCTTAATAATATTCTTTTGTTTTTTATCTAAATTCCTATTGGAACTTTGATTCCTCCCATAACTCATCCATTTCTTCAAGAGTCATTTGCCTTAAATCCTTTTTTGAGTGTGTTTCAATATACTCAAATCTTTTAATAAATTTATTAATTGTTTTGTTAAGTGCAATATCCGGATTAATTTTTAAAAATCTTGCAAAATTAACAAGAGCAAATAATAAATCGCCAAACTCTTCTTCCATTTTTACAGAATCATTTTTTTCATATTCCTCAAGGAACTCAAAGAGCTCCTCTTTAATCTTAAGTATGGCTCCATTTGCATTATGCCAGTCAAAACCAACTTCAGCCGCTCTTTTTTGAATTTTATAACTTCTGCTTAAAGGTGACAAAGCTTTAGGAACATCTTTCAAATTGTCCGTGTATGTGCTTAGATTTTTTTCTTTTTGCTTTGACATTTCCCAGCTTTCCAGCGCTTCCTCTGCATTGGCTGCCTTTATATCCCCAAAAACATGCGGATGTCTTGAATACATTTTTTTACACACATTTGTTACTATATCGCTTAAATTAAAATATCCATCTTCACTGCCTATCTCCCCGTGGAACACAACTTGAAACAATAAGTCACCTAATTCTTCAACCAAATTGTCGACATTTTCATTGTCAATGGCATCTACCACTTCATATGCTTCTTCAATAACATTCTGTCTTATAGACTTATGAGTCTGCTTTATATCCCAAGGGCACCCGTCCAATCCTCTCAGCCTGTTTACAATCCGGCAAAGATTAGCAACATTATACACTGTATTTTTTGAAATTTCAATAGGCAGGATACAAAAATATGTTGAAAATTCATAATTTTTTTCAGTATCAAGCATAAAAATAGGTGCTTTTTTTACAAGATTCTCCAAAACGTCGATTTTTAATACAGGCGCATTGTCCGGATATATTTCCATTAGCTTCAATTTAAGCTGTGATGCCATTTCAATGTCATACACCTGGGTAACAATATTAAGCGAATTTATGTCAAATGAAAATTCATCTGCCTCAAGGCAATCCAAGACCTTAATTGATTTATAATCGGAAAAACCTGAAAGCTTGATGCATTTGTCAAGAAAACTGATTCCATCAATTATTATGATATTTATTTCATTTTTATATTCATTAATAAGCTTTTTTGTTATAATATCACCATAATATGGACTGCCCGCAGTGCAATAATTTATTTTGCCATATTTTTTCGCAAGTTCTACTAAATTATCTGTGATTTTTTCATAAACTTCATCAAAAGTATCATATTTTTCGAAAAAACAATCAAAACATCTTATTTGAATGTTTTTATTAGTTTCATTTGCGGTTTTCTTGTTTAATTCTTTAATAACAGGATGTCTCACAGTTCTTGCAAATGAAGGTATATTGCTGCCTAATGCTTCGTATGCTTTTATTGTCAACCCTTCAGTACCGCCTGCACCAAGGCCTATAATTTGAATAGTATCCATTTTATTTCCTCACAAATCTTGATAATTTTTCTCCCCCAGGTATTAACTTCAAGTCTTCCTTTGTAATGGCTCCAGTCATAAACAGACATATTACATAAATAACCACTGCTATTAAAATTGCCACCAGTGCAGCAAGACTCTGACCGCTCAAAGTAAATTTTATCACTCGAAACGAAACTCCTGCAAATGCAAATTTCAGCACTCGAAAAGTAATTCCTGTAGCTACAGCCATTACCGCCGAAGATAAAAGTGGTCTTGCAGACACTTTAATTAAATTGATCTTAATATTTGCATTGTTGACATCTTTCAAATTTAACAAAGCAACAACCAAATATGAAATTGTGGTGCTTATAGCTGCTCCATTTATATTTATATCTGGCATTCCAATTAATATGTATGATAAAATCATCTTTATTACCAACCCTACTGCCAGATTTTTAACTGGATGAAACTGCTTGTTAACAGATTGCAGTATTGCTGTAAATGCCTGTACCAATGTAAGAAAAATAACCCCTATTGCCAAAATTTCAAGCAACGTTCCGGAACTTGCATATTTTTCAGGCCCTAATGACGGATACAGAAGCGCAATAATAGGCTCAGCAAGCATAAACAAACCTATTCCGCAAGGAAGCCCTATTATCAATGATATTCTTACTCCTGCGTTTGCAGTCATGTTCAGCCTTGAAATTTGCTTTCTGGTAAACGCATCTGTAATTGCTGGAACCAAACTCATTGCAACGGCAGTCGAAAACACCTGCGGAAAGTTTATCAGCGTTTGTGCCGTTCCGCTTAACTGACCAAACAAATCAGCTATTTGATTGTTATCATAACCAATTGCAAAAAGCCTGTCAGAAACAATGTACGAATCCATTATACCCATAAGAGGTGCTATTGATGCACCGATTGTTATGGGTATAGCTATATACAAAAGGCTTTTTACTATATCCCATACCGGTTCAGTTTTATTGTAAGGCGACCTTTCTATTTCTGCCTTCATTGTTTTTTTGTTTAGCAAAAATATTAAATAAATTAAAATTAATGCTGCAAGACCTCCAGCAGACGCACCGAATGTGGCTCCTGCAGCAGCTTCCTCAAGCCCTTTTCCTACTAAGAGATATGCAAGGTAAAGCCCTACTGCAACTCTGAATATTTGTTCTATAATTTGTGATAATGCTATAGGCATCATATTCTGAATACCTTGGAAAAATCCTCTGTACGCTGATAAAAGAGGAACGAAAAACAATGCAGGTACCAATGCAACCATTGAATAATAAGCACCAGGAAATCCTATAAACGTAACAATATTCCTTGCAAACAATAATATAAATATAGAAGATACAAGACCTATTAAAAATAATCCCCAATGTGAAACTTTGTATACTTGATATGCCCCTTCATAATTTTGCAGCGCTCTTCTTTCCGAAACCAATTTTGCGATTGCCGTAGGAAATCCTGACAATGATACAACCAGCAGCAAATTATATATATTATAGGCGGGCTGATAATAACCTATTCCTTCCGTTCCTATAAGATTAGTCAGCGGTATTCTATAAATCGCTCCTAATATTTTTACAACCAATCCTGCAATACTTAATATTGCAGCACCTTTAATGAAATTTCCCTTAGACATAGTTGTTCCTTTCATCTCTATAAAAAATAATTTTAGTAAAAAACTTCATATCTTTATATTATCACTTTTTACGTTTATTTTTCCTTAATTTTTAACAAACATGGCTGAGATACAGTTTATCACAGTTTATAAAGCTTTTAAAGAAAAATTTATAGTTCTTTTTAAATTTGTCACTGGAATATATAAAATTGTGATATAATTTTTATAGGAATTAAATTTCAAGGAGAATTCAATGGAAACACTAAAAGGAACAATTGTAGAAACAATTTTTCGCAATGAAGAAAATGGATATACAGTTGCATTAATGGAAACTGACGATAATATCACAACGGTTACCGGAACATTTGGCACAGATATTATGTGCGAGACATTGGAAGTTTACGGGAAAATAATAAACCACCCCAAGTACGGTGAACAATTCCAGGTTGAACTGTACAATACTGTCCTTCCTTCAGGACTGGAACAAATAGAAAACTACCTCTGCTCCGGATTAATTAAAGGAATAGGAAGATACACTGCAAAAAAAATAGTGGAATTGTTTAAAGAAGACACCTTTGATATTATACAAAAACATCCAGAAAAACTAGAAGAAATTGAAGGTATAGGCGAAAAAAAAGCTAAGATGATTGCAAAAAGTTTTTCAGAACAGGCTGATATTAAAGAAATAATGATGTTTCTTCAAAGCCATAAAGTAAGCACAAGTTATAGTGTTAAAATATATAAACAATATGGAGAAAATACAATTAAGATTATATCTGAAAACCCTTATAGGCTTTCAGAAGATATTTACGGCATAGGATTTAAACTTGCCGACAAAATTGCAGCTTCTCTCGGCATTGAAAAGAACTCTCCTTACAGAATATCATCCGGAATTAAATATGTGCTTATGGAGTGTGCATCAAGAGGCCACACATACGTTCCATATAGAACTCTTTTAACCAGCACGGCAAACATGCTTGAAATAAATTACGAAAATGCAGAATATGAACTTCAAAACATGGCATTCACAGATAAAATACATATTGAAATCATCAATGATGAAAAAGTTGTTTACTATATACCATATCACACAGCCGAAGTCAACGTATGCAAAAAACTTATCAACCTATCCAGAACTGACTTTAACATAACCGAAAAAGATACGATTCCTTACTTGCATAACGTTGAAAAAGAATCTTCTTTAATTCTTTCAAAAAAACAAAAGGAGGCAATAATTCAGTCGATAATAAATGGTGTAACCGTTATTACAGGCGGCCCCGGAACAGGAAAAACAACAATTATACTATCTATAATCAGAATATTTGAAGAAATGCAAAGAAAGGTTCTGCTTTGTGCTCCTACCGGAAGAGCGGCTAAACGAATGACAGAATCCACAGGTATGGAAGCAAAAACAATACACCGGCTGTTAGAATATACCTTTGGTGAAGAAGACAGCAGCCTTTTGTTTAATAAAAATGAAAATTCACCTTTAGATTGCGATGCCGTAATAGTTGATGAAATGTCCATGGCAGACATTCTTTTAATGAACAATCTTTTAAAAGCACTCAAAAAAGAAACCCGATTAATATTAGTCGGAGATGTAGATCAACTTCCTTCTGTGGGAGCAGGCAATGTATTGTCTGATATTATCAATTCCCACATAATTAAAACTATAAGGCTTGATACAATATTCAGACAGTCTGCCGGCAGCATGATTGTTCAAAATGCCCATTTGATAAACAAAGGAGAAATGCCTGTATGTAACAAAAAAAATACTGATTTCTTCTTCATAAAAAAACCCAGCAGCATACCTGAACTTATAGTTGATTTGTATAATAAGCGCCTTCCCTTAAAATACAACCTGAATCCCATAAAAGATATTCAGGTTTTATCTCCAATGAAAAAGGGCGATGTAGGTGTAATTGAGCTGAACAAAAAACTGCAGTCTGCAATAAATCCTCCATCACCTTTAAGAAAGGAGAAGAGTTTTGGCAATTATATTTTCCGTGAGAGAGATAAAATAATGCAGGTTAAAAACAATTACCAGACTAAGTGGAAAATTAATAAAGACGGGAATATAGAAACAGGTGGAGGAATTTACAACGGCGATATCGGATATATTATTTCCATTAATGAAACCCAACAAGAAGCAACTATTGAATTTGACGAAGAAAAAGAAGTCATCTATCCTTTCAGCCAATTCGATGAATTGATACTTGCTTATGCCACAACAGTTCACAAAAGCCAGGGGAGCGAATTTCCTGTCGTTATAATGCCTATTGTATGGGCTCCTCCCATGCTTTTGACACGAAACTTGTTATATACAGCCATAACCAGGGCCAAAAAACTTGTAGTGCTTGTTGGAATTAAAAAGTACATGCAGGATATGATTAATAACAATAAAATAGTTAAAAGATACTCAGCACTTGATTACAGATTAAGCTCTGCAAACGAAGCATATAAGTTATTGTCGGAAGGAATTATTGAGATATGAAATCATATATAGATTCATTTTTAGAGATTATATATCCCGAAAAAAACACATGCTTTATATGTGAAACTCACGATGAAGCAATAGGTGACAAATATATCTGTCCGGATTGTAAAAAGAAAATTAAAAAGTTATTACCCCCGTTATGTGCTAAGTGCTCAAAACCAATGGATTACAATTCCATAAACAATTTATGCCGGGAATGCTACAACAACAAAAGGTATTTTGAAATGTGCAAAGCTCCTTACGCATATGACGGTTTAATTAAAAAAGCTATATACATCTATAAATATTATAATAAGCCATATTTTTATAAATTTTTCGGAAGCTGCCTTGTAAATTATATGAAAAGAAACAACTATACTAATTTTGATTATATTGCAGCAGTTCCTCTCCATTTTTCAAAAATGAGAAAAAGGGGCTACAACCAGTCAGAACTTCTTGCCAGAAACATATCTCAAAAACTTTCAATACCATATGTAGATGCTTTAAAAAGGTCTAAAAAGACTTTAAAACAAAGTGAGCAAAACAAGGAAGAAAGGCGAAAAAATTTAAATGATGCATTTACGGTAAAAAGTCCCGCAAAGATAATAACCAACAAATCTATTCTTTTAGTAGATGATATATACACAACTGGAGCAACGGTCAACGAATGCTCAAAAACACTTATAAGATATGGTGCCGGCAGGGTATTTGTCATTACAATAGCTAGATAACAATGAACTGAACGAATTTGCTGTAGCGCATAATTAAGTCGTTTTCAAAGATTAGGATACCTGATTTACCAGATATCCGTTCTCCATGTTATTCATAGATATTTTTTTCTGTTATAATCATGTCCATTTTAATATCGTGCTTTTCAGCCGGAACTTCATCAAGTACCTGAAACTCATACGCAATTGCAACAGCCTTTGCATCTTTCCTTTTTCTGCATAAAATTCTGTCATAATAACCTTTGCCAAAACCCACACGGTTTAACTGTTTATCAAATACAACTCCCGGTATTATCATTAGATCAAATTTTTCTGGTTCAACAACTTTTATTTTTTCATTCACAGGCTCATAATAGCCATATCTGCTTAAAACTAAATCTTCCTCTATGTTCTTAACCTCAGAAGGTATTATAACCGTATTTTTAGTATCTGTATAAGGAATAACTACACTCTTTTTTTCTGAAAACATCCTCTCTATCAATTTAGATGTCATAACTTCATTTTTAAAACTCATATAAACAAATACAGTCTTGCTTTTTCGATAATGGTCCAACCCTATGAGCTTATTAATAATTAAATTGCTTTTGTCCACTGCCTCAGTTTTTTTCATGTTATTTCTTATATTTAAGACTTTCTTTCTTAACTCACCTTTTAATTCCATATTATCCTCCTAAAAAAATATTGAAATTAAAAAACGGTACAAATAATTGATTACAGGACTGATTACTATATTAACACCTCTGAAAACAATAAGAAGAAGCATTACGAATCTAAGCTGATCATAATATTTGTAATAGAAGTTCCAAACCTTTGCACCTCCTATGCTTCCCACTATATGATGCCCATCAAGAGGTGGTATGGGGATCAAATTAAATACCATAAGCACAAGGTTTATTGAAACCGTGTTTTGCAAAACCACCCACAATACTTGCGTTGAAAAATTGTAAGCAACAAACTTTGCAGTAAGTTTCATCAGTCCGACAAATAAAAACGCCGTTAAAAAATTTGCAGCAGGACCTGCCAGTGCCACTATAGCATCATCTTTTCTGGGGTTTTTAAAATTTCTATTGTCTATCATAACAGGTTTTGCCCATCCAAATCCAAATACCAGAAGGCAAATAAAACCAACAGGGTCTATGTGTTTAATTGGATTTATTGTAAGGCGTCCTTGCATTAAGGGTGTATTATCACCCATTTTTACCGCTGCATATCCATGTGAAAATTCATGTATGGAAATTCCCAGCAAAATACCAGGCAATACTAATAATCTACTCAATAAATAATCCATTTATCCTCCATATACTAATATTACATGATTTAGCTTAAGAATTTCTGAATTAATCCTCATCATCTGTTGAGTCTTGGGACTTGTAAACAATTGCCGTTTCAAGTCTCCTTCCTTTGATTTCAGTTACTTTTATTTTAAGTCCATACTCATCAAGTTCCATAGTACTGCCATCTTCAGGAATTATACCAAGCACTCCGAACACCAAACCTCCAAATGTATCAAAATCTCCATCAGGCAAGCTTATTCCCAGCTCCTTTGAAACATCTTCCAAGTATGCATAGCCTTTTATCTTCCATGTTTTATCCCCTATTTTCTCAATAGCAGGGGGCTCAGGATTTATATAGTCGTCATCAAAATTTCCTACTATCTGCTCAAGCAGATCGTTCATAGTTATAACTCCGCTCATTCCGCCATACTCGTCAAATACCACTGCAAAGTGATTTCTTGTTTTTTTCATGTTTTGGAATAATACGTCCGTTCGAACTGTTTCCGGCACGTAATAAGCAGATTTTACAGCCTCGTTCATAACGCTTTCTCTTGATTTATCCTCTAGCCTGAAGTAATCCTTAATGTTTAAAACACCTATTATATTGTCGGCGCTTCCATCACATACCGGATACCTTGAATGTCTGCTTTTTATTATCTTTCGATCCCACTCCTCGTCTGTATCATCTAACCATAATATATCCACTTCCGTTCTGTGAGTCATAACTTCTTCTGCAATTTTATTATCAAATTCAAAAACATTTTGAATCATTTCTTTTTCGTTTACATTTATTGAACCTTTTTCACTTCCCACATCAACCATCATTCGTATATCTTCCTCTGTAACATCGTCGTCTTCCGTATTTGGATCAATTCCGATAAGTCTCAAAATTTTATTAGTTGAAGCAGTCAATAACCAAACCAGCGGAGAAAACAACTTAGAAACAATATATAAAAGACTTGATAAAGACAAAGCTAATTTTTCCGAGTTTTTCATCGCAACTCTCTTGGGTACAAGCTCTCCCAATACAAGAGTGAAATAAGACAATATAAGAGCTATTAAACTTACCGATAAAGTATTTAAAGTTGAAGCAGGTATGCCTAAATTAAGCCTAACCAAAAGCCCTGACAGCCTTCCTGCAAAGTTATCAGCAGCAAATGCATTCCCAAAAGATCCCGCCAAAGTAATTGCGACCTGAATTATCGAAAGAAACTGAGATGGCTGTTCTGTTAGCTTGCTGAGCCTTAAAGCCCTCTTATCCCCTTCTGATGCCATTTTTTCCATTTTGTTGTCATTCATAGATATAACAGCAATTTCGGCAGACGCAAAAACCCCATTCACGAAAATTAAAAGAATTTGTAAAAACAAATGACCCCATATCGAGTCCTCTTCCAAAGTTAAACCCTCCCAAATAAATATTAAAAAAATGATACCATATATATTATAAACCGTCAACATTCTTTTATTTTTGAAGTTTCTCAAATCATTAATAATTAAAAGACACACATTTTAATTCCCAAATTCCTACAGTTTAAAACTAAATCTTTAAATATTTTATTGATATATTTACAAATGTGATGTAAAATCATAATAACTAATTGTAACGGAGGCGAACATGTTTCTTGAAGCGTTAATATTAGGGATAATTATTGGTTTCATCAGAAGGGGCGATATTTCAAGGCTGGCATATGCACAGTTTAGCTTTAAGCCCTTTATTTATACGTCGGTATTGCTGTATATAGCAATAATGATCATGAATTTAGGTTTGTTTAATTACAGTTCGTCCTTGTATTCAATATTTCTTTTGCTCTCGTATATTTTTACCGGAATGTTTTTAATTGCAAATATAAGCACAAAATTTATGGCTGTGCCTTTGATTGGTTTATGCCTTAATGTACTGGTATTTCTTGCAAACGGCTTTAAATTCCCACTTTCTTCAGAAACTGTAGCCAAATTATACGGAACAGAAATGTATGAACTTTTAATCAGCGGGAAAATATTATTTTTTACTTCTGCAGAAGAAGCTTCATTAAGTTTCCTTGGAAATATTATAACAATAGGAAACAAAATAATAATAAGCATTGGAGATATAATTGTAGCAATTGGAGTTGTATTAATTGTTCAAAACGTTATGTCGGACAAATTTATTCAAAACAGAAGCAAAATCACATTTTCAAAAGATATTTTCAAATAATTAAATATTAAAATTGAAACGCAAGCATACTGCCATAAACAACTTTATAACAATATTATAACCAAAAAGAATAAAAAAATGCTTAGAGATATTTTATTGCCTTAGAATGGCCTAATATCCCTAAGCCTTTTTTACTTATTTATTTCCGTCAGTGAAGATGTAAGACCTGCAAGATTCTGAATATCAGAAGGTACAATAATTTTTGTTGCCTGACCGTTGGCTGCTTTCTCAAATGCCTCAAAACTCTTCAATGTAAGGACATTTTTGTCAAGCTGTACATCTTTTATCATCTTAAGCCCTTTTGCAGTTGCTCCCTGTATACTGATTATTGCTTGTGCTTCACCTTCTGCCTCTCTGATAGATGCTTCCTTTTTAGCTTCAGCTCGTAATATTTGGGCCTGTTTTTCCGCTTCCGCCTCAAGGATCAATGAAGTTTTTTTACCTTCAGCAACTAAAATAGAAGAATTCTTCTGGCCTTCGGCAATAAGGATAGACTCGCGTTTTTCCCTTTCCGCTTTCATCTGCTTTTCCATTGCATTCTGTATTTCCTTAGGAGGAAGAATATTTTTAACCTCTACACGGTTAATTTTTATACCCCATGGATCAGTAGCTTCATCTAACACAGAACGCATTTGGGTGTTAATTATCTCTCTGGATGTCAATGTTTCATCAAGCTCCAAATCACCGATTATATTCCTTAAGGTTGTGGCTGTTAAATAATCAATAGCTGACAGCGGCCTTTCCACACCATACGTATACAGCTTCGGATCGGTTACTTGAAAAAATATTACCGTATCTATCTGCATTGTAACATTATCCTTAGTAATTACAGGCTGTGGTGGAAAATCAACTACCTGCTCTTTAAGTGATATTTTTTCTGCTACCTTATCAATCAAAGGAACTTTTACATGAAGGCCTACACCCCATGTTGTCTGATAAGCGCCAAGGCGCTCCACAATGTACGAATATGCCTGGGGAACTACCTTTATATTTGTTGCTAATAATATTACAACTATTGCTAAAATAATAATAATAACCATTATTCTCCTCCTGCTATTTTCTTTTAACTATTAATTTTACGCCTTTAATCTCCTTAATAATAACTAATTCATTCTTTTCAATTATATCATCATCTACTGCTCTTGCAGACCAAATTTGGCCTCTTACCTTTGCATAGCCTTTATCGTTAAAGTTATCTATTGTTGACTCAACCTTTGCCGTTTCACCTATCAAGCTGTCCAAATTAGTTTTTTCTTTACCTATCTTTAGTTTCTTAACAGCTATGGGTCTAGTCAATATCAAGCACGATATTGATACCAACATAAAAGCTACTATCTGAACATACACACTTAAACCTGCCATAGATACAAGCCAGGCAGCTAATGCTCCTATGGCAAACCAAATAGTTGTAAGACCCAGTGTAAATGCCTCAATTAATACACACGCAGCTACAACAATGAGCCACGTCCATTCTATGCAGTCCATAGTACCTCCCTTAATTGCACCTTATTTATTATATACCAAAAGGCAAAAAAGTTAAACAATTTGTTAACACATCAGTCGATAATTCCACTTAAGGCCTGGTAAGGATTTACATATGTGTTGTAAATGCTCACGGCATAATGGAGGTGAGGTCCTGTAGAAAACCCGGTTGTACCAACAGTTCCTATTATTTCACCTTTAGAAATCTTCTGTCCCTTTTCAACGCTTATTGTATCCAAGTGGTAATAGGATGTGAAAACTCCCATGCCGTGGTCTATTACAACAGTATTGCCGGTAGACAAAAGTTCTTCTGCCGCAAGTGTTACCACCCCATCATTAGAAGCTTTCACTTCTGTACCTAAAGGCGCAGCAAGATCCAAGCCGGAATGCCTTGAGGAAGATTTCTCATTGTTTATATGCCTGTTTTCGGCAAAATCAGTTGTCAGCTCTCCTTCCACAGGCATTTCAAATGTTCCGTGCCAAAGTTTTTCCGAAGCTGATTCAGTCCTTGCAGGTTTTACTATCTGCTGAAATTCGTACATTGCTGTACTATCATTGTTAGATTCATTCATTTCTTCAGATAAGGTAAGATATTGGGTTTTAAAAGCTTTGCTTTTTATAATAAACGAACTGTCAATTACGTATTCTTCGTCTGTCCCTTCATTTACAATAACACTTAAATCGTAATCTCCCGGATTAGTATACAAATCTATAGGGCATATAAAAAAAGTTTTGTTTTTGTATCTATACATTTCCGTTTCAATTTTTACTGCACCCGTTTTACACTTTAAAGTTTCATCACTATTTAAATTTTCGACAGAAACAACCAAAATATTTCCCGGGTAATTTTCTTTAGTTTCAACTGCTGCAGATGCCGGCCTATCTATATTTACTGTAAATTTCAGAGTTTGGCTTCCGTAAAAATTTGAGTCCTCCTTTATAAGCCATTGAGCTGTGCTTTCAACCTCATATTCTCCGTCATTGGTCAGAGTATCAAGAACTTCCTTCAGACTTGACCCGGCACTTACTAATTCATCCTGCAAATAGGCCCTAACCACCTGTCTGTCCGGTACTTTCTCATAAGCAATATCTATGGAATCACCATCGCATATTTTAATATTGCTTTCATCATCGAAACCCTTAATTGTTCCTTCTTTTTCTATAAAATTTCCTTTAGTATCTTTATAATTCCAATCATATTTAATTTCCGGTCTCAAATCTTTTCCATTATAATTCAAGTATGAATTATATAATGTGGAACCTACATATACATATGAAAAGTTTTCATCTTCCAGTAAATCGGCTGCCGTAACTGCATCAACCGTGTATATATCATTATTTTTAGACACGTATGCCGATTTGTTATTCGGGTCAAATATTAATTTATAATAATCTGTTCGGGAATTTTTTTTAACTTTTATTTCATAAAATATCAAATCTGATATATTGTCTTTTGTTTTATTATTTGTTTTTATTGCTTTTAATATGTTTTTCGCACTTTTGTCGTTGCCTGGTATAATCGTATGTTCTCCACTTTCTGAATTAAACAGTTCAATTTCTGAAACATTCTCAATTATATTGCACCCTGAAGCATGAAACATAGTTATTAATGTTAACAAAATTACTAAATACGCTTTTTTCATAATACCTCCCTTTGCTTTAGTTTTTGTTCAAAACATTCTTTTATACATTATATTTGAACTGCACTTCTATATTCACAAAGGAACTGAAACCAGGTACTCAAATTGATTTTTTATTAACTTTCAGGATGTAAAAAATTATACATACTACTTGGTAAGCAACCCTACAGGGCAATGATCACTCCCAAAATATTCAGGATAAATAAATGCATCTACCAATTCATCTTTTAATGACTTGGACACAATAAAATAGTCGATTCTCCATCCCACATTTCTTTCTCTTGATTTCGCAAAATTTGACCACCATGAATATGCATCCTCTTTGTCAGGATAGAAAAATCTGAATGTATCTATGAATCCTGCTTCAATAAGCTTTGTCATTTTATTTCGTTCTTTATCTGTAAAACCTGCACTTTTCCTGTTTGTTTTCGGGTTTTTTAAATCTATTTCCTCATGAGCCACATTTAAGTCTCCGCACAATACAACCGGCTTAAGCTCATTCAATTTTAAAAGATAATTCCTGAAGTCATCCTCCCACTGCATTCTGTAGTCAAGTCTTTCCAGCTTTCTTTTTGAGTTGGGAGTATAACAATTTACCAAATAAAACTTATCGAATTCAAGAGTTATAACTCTTCCTTCCTTATCATGTTCTTCTATACCTATTCCATAAAAAGAAGACAGAGGCTCTTGTTTAGTGAAGACAGCCGTTCCTGAATAGCCTTTTTTTTCTGCATAATTCCAAAATCCATAATAGCCTTCCAAATCCAGTTCTATCTGCCCTTCCTGCAGCTTTGTTTCCTGTATGCAGAAAATATCCGCATCCAACTTTTCAAATGTGTCCATAAAATCTTTACTCACACAGGATCTTAACCCATTAACATTCCAAGATATTAATTTCATAAAAACTCCTTTCTCTTAAACTTCAGCATATAACATATGCTGTCTGCCTATTTCTTTAAATTATATTTACCTAAATATTTACCTAACTTTATGAATTTCTGAGCTTTTTAAAAAAATTTTTTAATGTACCTGAACAATCTTCTTCTAATACTCCAAATTGCACATCTATCTGATGATTTAATTTTTCTGACTGAACGATATTAAAAACTGAACCGCATGCTCCGGTTTTTAAATCCCTGACTCCTATTACCAATCGTTGGATTCTTGCATTTACTAACGCTCCTGCACACATGGTGCATGGCTCCAACGTAACATACATAGTACAATTAGACAGCCTCCAGCCACCTAAATTGGCACATGCATCTTTTACTGCAGAAATTTCAGCATGGAGAGTAGCATCCTTCATGGTTTCTTTTTGATTATATCCTCTCCCTACTATTTGCCCGTTTCTGACAATCACGGCACCAACAGGTACCTCGTCGATTTCGTAAGCCTTGTATGCTTCTTTTAAGGCCTCTTCCATAAAAAGTTCATCATCCATTTTTACTACCTGCATTAATTATTTTAACATAACAATTATAATTTACTAATTGCCTATAAGTCAACATATGTATTTTATTACCTGTTTACTTTTTTAAGGAATGATTTTATAATTAATTAAAAATGTGGAACATTTTATTGAAAAATTCAGTCTAATAGTTATGATGAAGTAATTTTTGAATAAGGAGGAAAATGTGAAAAAATTAATTAAAAAAGTATCGGTTGTTGCATTATGTGCGTCCTTAAGTGTGAACCCCATAGTATATGCAGGGGTTCTTGATAATATTACCGACGAACCGGCTGCCGAAGAAATAAATGGTACTGAAAAACAAACTGTTGAAACAAAATTATCCTCTTTTTCTTTCCCTGATACGGAAAAACACTGGGCAAAGAACTGGATTGACAAAGCAGTTAAACTTGGTTTTGTTACAGGGTATGGGGATGGTACATTTAAACCGGACAGGACAATAACAAGAGCAGAATTTTCAAAATTAATAAATAATGCACTGCACACAGAGAAAAAAGCAGAATTAAATTTCACTGATGTAAGCAAAAATCAATGGTATTATGAAGAAGTTAGAAAATCTATTGCTTCAGGATTTTTTTCAGGATATGAAAATAATACCTTCAGGCCGGATAATCCTATAAAAAGAGAAGAGGTAGCAAAAGTCGTAAGTTTTGCCATAACAACTGGAGGGGTTGAAGGAGAAGGTGCAACTTTATTGTCAGATTACTCCTCAATACAGGATTGGGCTAAACCCAGCGTTAATGCTGCCTATAACAAAGGATACATATTAGGATACCCTGAAGGTGTATACCGTCCTTCTAAAGCATTAACACGGGCAGAAGCAGTTAAAATTATTTGTGAAGTTATAGAAAACGAAAATATAGAACGTGATTTCAACATTACCAACTACAATGAATCCTATTCAAGTGCTGTTGTGGTAGGCAATTTAAATATTTTAGATTCTGTTGGAACAAGCAATATTGATTTAAAAAATATAGTTGTCCTTGGGGACATAGTTATTTCCGCTTCACAAATTAGTTCAGTGCAGCTTACTGATGTAAAAGCCAAGAATATTATAGTAGAAGATAAAGATAACCCTCTGGAAATAATTTGTAACGACAATGTTTCAATTTCAAACGCAAATTTACCTTCTGCTGTAAAAATTCAAAAAGTAGGAACCAATGTGACTATATAGCAATAAATATAAATAAAAAATCCGTCCTGTTTTGCTTTGGGCGGATTTTATTTTGACTATTTAAGTTCAGGCAAACTCGATTTCAGGTATTCCTTTGTGTTTTCGTAGCCCTCATTAAAATATAAGGTTTGTACTGTATAATATGCTTTCGGATCTTCTTTATCCCTTATAGTAATAGCCAAATAGGGGGATGGTTCATTAAAACCTTTATAAGGCTGGTCAAAATTTCCACCCAATGCGAAAAAAGCTTTATCCGTATTCATATATTCTTTGTTGATATCCTTGATTAAAAATGGACGTAATTCCTCAATGGTAATATCAGAAGCAATATCTTCATTAAAGTCATAACCGACAGATATTTCTATATTATAATTATTTTTGCAATACTCTTCATCATAAAGATAATTATATTTTATTCTTTTAAGCTCATTTGAGTTCAGTATTTTTAAGGCTAATTCGTCTTTTTTCCCATTTTCTGCATCCGCACCATCACAATCTGTCTTATATTCCCTTATAATATAGCCGCCGTCATCCATAAAATATGTTATATCCAAATTGTCGTAACGGTAATTTTCGTTATTGTAGCTGCTGTTTTTAAGCATCTCTTTGTGCAAATCAATAATATTTCGAATGTTTTCTTTTTCTGTAAATAATATTACTCCGTAAACATCCTTTAATTTAATTATATCATTATAGCTTAAATTTGAGTTGCCACTTTCTTCAATATATTTATTTACAAAATCGAATTCACGACCATTTGAACCTACAAAAGCATATTTAACATCTTCTACATCAGGAACCACATCCTTATACCGGCTAGCAAACGCAACTGTACCTCCAGTTGCTGCCATAAATAATACCATGCTTACAGCAAATATTTTTATGGAAAGCCTGGATATCTTAAAGGATTTCTCAACTACAGCAATTAACACGTAATAGGTCAGTGATGCCACCATCAGAGCTGCAATTATTTCACTTATTATATTCCTGCTGTAATTTGACACCGTAAAAAATGCGGGGATTATTAAACTGCCCAATAAAGAAACAAAGTATTTATAACCGTCAAACACTATGAAATTTCCTGTGTTTTCATTTTTCCTTTTTTTCAGGATTTTAAATATTAACAGTGTTATAACCGTCAATATAATCCCCAAAATCAAAAAGTAGATATAACCAAGAGGTTTATTCAAATACTCGGTAAAATATATGTATTCTAATTTATACACATTATTCAAAAAGTAATTTTCCAATACATCGATACTGAATCCAGCTACAAAATCTTCGACTATTGAAAATATAAACACAATTATTAGATATACTATACCCGGCAAAGCAAAATTAAATACTGTCATAATGCCTGCAGCCAAAGTATTTCCTGCCAATATTGAAGACAATGCTGATAAAAAAATTACTACTAAAATCCATGGAATTATAAAGTTAAATACTCTAAAAATTTTGTAATCCTTAATTTGAAAAGACGTTAATAAGACAATCAAGGCCAACAACAACCCTGCAAATATAATTTCAGTAATGATATTAACAACAACCTGTTCTTTTAATGACACCGGCTTAGATTTATAATAAGCAAGTTTTGAATCACTGTGAAAAAAACTGTTATCAATCAGGCAATTTACAAACACCATAACAAAGGCTTCAAATATTCCAATCCCCATGAAAAAATACGCATCTACGCCATCGGCCTTCAATATATACGGTATCAACAATGTGGTTACAAATATTATTACTGTTGACAGCAGTATCCAGTTGCTTTTTGCTTTTAATGAATTTAAAAAAAACGGCATAAATGTTTTATTCTTTCTCTGTTCCATATCCTGCACCTCCCAGTTCTGTAATAAATATTTCCTCAAGGCTCATTGAAAGCCTGTCAAACAATAAGACCTTATATTCTTTTTCTAATTTTTTTCTAAATTCATCAATGTTACCTGTTAGAGTGCAAAAATTTACACTTCCAATTTTTACAGACTTGATTACATTAAATTCTTTAAAATCTGAAATTTCATATTCGCCATCAACTGCAAACTGCACTCTTTTTATTTCGTCCTTCATCTTTTCAAGATCATCTTCCTTAAGGATTTTCCCTTGGTGCATTATTCCAACCCGGTCACATATATTGTCCAATTCCTTCAAATCATGAGATGAAATAACTACCGTCATTTCATTGTCCATAACTTCCTGAAACAGTACATCCCAGAATTTTCTCTTTATTACTGCGTCTAATCCGTCTACTATTTCATCTAAAAGCAATACCTTCGGCTGCGCGGAAATTGCTACAACAAATGCTGCTTGTTTTCTTTGTCCTTTGGACATTTTGTTCAATTTTTTATTTTTATCTATATCAAAATAATTTACGAGCCGGTTAAATTTCTCATCCGACATATTTTTATACATTAATTTTTCATAAGCAAACAAGCTGCTCAGCGTAAACTGATATGGGAAAAATATATTATCCTGCACAAAGTAAAATTCCTTTATAATTTCCGAATCTTCTACTACCGGCACATCATTGTAAAAAATGTCACCTTCATCCGGTTTATAAATCATCATAATGTGCTTCATCAACGTAGTTTTTCCACAGCCATTAGAACCTACCAGTCCGTATATCTGACCGATTTCAGCATTCAGATTTACATGATCCAAAACATTGAAATCTCGAAATTTTTTGCTTAAATCCTTTATTTTCAGCATAAGTCCTCCTGATCATTTTTTTTATCTAAAATCTCCTTTATAAGTTTCAGCATTTCGTCATCGCTCATGCCTGCTCTTTGCAAAGTTTCAATAAGCTTAAAAAGCTCTTTTTTCAGCATTTCAATATGTATACTTCTCAATTTTTCAGCATTTCCCACAAAATTTCCCTTCCCCCTAATAGTATAAATATAGTTATCCATTTCAAGAAATCTATACGCTTTCTGAATTGTATTAGGACTTATCTTTAATAATCCGGCCAACTCCCTAACTGAAGGCAGCTGTTCGTCAGGTTTGACAGCACCTGATAATATAAGCTTTGCCATTTCATCATATATTTGCTCATAAATAGCTTTAGAACTGTTATTATCAATTTTTATCAATACAAAACCTCCTTTCAGCGTAAATCGTAATGTACCATTGTGTATTAATACGATTAATACAATAACTGTATTATAAGTTGTGATACACTCCTTGTCAAGAAAAAATTTAAATAAACACATCAAATTTCTGAAAAAAGCTACATAAAAATATTTCCAGCCACAATTATAGGCTGGATATAGAAAAAATTTTATATTTTCATCTGTATATTTGACAGGTGGCAGTTCACATGTCTATGCAACAGCATTTTAATATTATTTTTTTGACGCTTCCTTTAGAGCTTCTCCACGAGCTACTTTCCACTCTTCATAAGCACCATTGAATTCTTCTGTATTCATCGGTTTTGCCAAAAGCTTCTGCCCTTTCCATTTATCTCCGGAAATACCGAATGGAGCAAAAGGTAACTCAAAAGGACTAACGTAAGATGCTATATATCCGTTTCCGCCGCTTACACCATAAGGTATAACAAAAGCATTATCTATGAGCATCGCTTCTGCGTCTGCAAATAATTTATATCTTCTAGTCAAATTCATATATTCACCTTTAGCTTCATTAACCGTTTCTTCATATGCTGTGTAAATATTTTTGCCGTCGGATGTTACATCAGTAGTATATTCCGGAAAGCTATAATCAGACCCTCTTTTAAATGGATCAGTGTAAGTCTGAGGGTCAGTGTAGTCCGGACTCCAGTTACATTTCATCAGTGAATAGTTGCCTATTCTTCTTGTGCAGTCAAGAAAATCTTTAGGGTCATGAGGAGCCAATATTATTTCAACATAATCTGTGCCCAGCACAGACTCAATCTGCTGTTTTAGAACCTGAGCCTCATTTGCCCATAATGTACTGTTTGAATTGTAAGGCATCAGTACTTTAACAGGGAATTTTGCTCCAGCTTCACTTAATTCCTCTACAGCTTTTTCTTTATACTTATTTGCATATTCTTCATTAAAGAAATCACTGTTTTTTAATTCTGCCAATTTACCTGTCTCTGTAAAATCAACACCATTCCGATAAGTAAATTCCGGGGGTGTGACAGAATTTATTATTCTATATTCGGGATTGTACGGATTTTCTGTTGCCATCGCGTCAACCCTGTTAAATGCAAACATTATGGACTTTCGAAAGTTTCCATTGTTTACAGCTAATTTCCAGTTTTCAGGCTCATATTTCACATCAAATTTAGGTTCAAAATTAAACGCGTAAAAATATGTGTCAGTACCTAGCTTATCCGGTCTTACCTGATCTTTCAGTTCAGGTGTGTTCATCCACTCATCAAGGTTTGCAAGTGGTATGACAAAATCGGATATTTCACCATTTTTGAACATTTCTTCCGCCAAAGCTGTTGCTTCCTTATTGTACTTGTAATTTAATTCAGTAACATAAATATTATCTGCATCCCAGTATGCAGGATTTTTAGTAAGTACTCTCTGAATCTGAGGCTCGAAATCACTTAAAATATATGCGCCATTATACAACAGTGCTGAATTTGTTATTCCAAACTTATCTCCCATTTCTTCAATAAACGGACCGTAAGTAGGCAAAAAACAAACGTCGGTCAGCATTGATTCAAAATACGGAATAGGTCTTTTCAGGGTATATTCCAGGGTATAATCATCTAGAGCCTTTACACCTACCTGAGAAAAATCTGTTATTTCTCCGTAAAAATATTCTTCTGCATTCTTAATTGCCCCATAAAATATATTGGCATTTGATGATTCATTTGCAGGTGTCAGCAAATACTTTGCCGCACTTACAAAGTCACCGGCTGTAGTTTCGGCAACTTCCTTTCCCTCATAATCCACCCATTTAACACCTTTCCTAATATGGAATGTCCACGTTAACATGTCTTCAGAAACTGACCAGGATTCCGCCAGAGCAGGCTGAATAATTCCATATTTGTCATAATCAACTAAAGTATCTACTAGATTTGCAGCCAGTGCAAAATCTTCATTCGTAGTCGCTTTTAAATAATTAGCTGTCTGAATTTCCTCTTTGTATACGGCTTTATATACCTGATCCCAAGCATATTTCCCACCTTCTGTTATATCTTCTTCGTCTTGTGTTTCCTCGTTTGATTCAGGGCTTGTCGTACCAGAACACGATGTTAATACCAATACTACTATCAAAAATAAAGAAATTTTTTTCATTTTATCCTCCGAACTGAAAAATATTAAAAAAGTCAGCAACTGGCATACGTTTTGTATTATTAAGTTAAATTACCGAATAAAGCCAAAAGAACAGCGGTATTGTAATCAATGAAAAAAGATGTGTAATAACAACTATTTTAGAACCAAATTCAATATCTCCGCCATATTTTTGAGCCAGTATGGGTAATAATACCGCTACTGGCAATGATGCATATATAACATAAATTTCCTCAGCTATTTGATCAAAATTAAAGAATTTCATTAATATAATCATAAGCACAGGCGAAACCACCAGTCTAAAAAATGATACATAATATGCTTCTTTATTGATAAACGAATTCTTTACACCAATAGTTGCTATTTTACTGCCAATTATAATCATTGACAAAACCGTAGTAACATTTGTCAGCATGTCAAGAAGATTGGTCATAAATAATGGAAGTTGAATCTGAGTAAAGTATAAAACTAAACCTAAATAAACACCTATCATACCCGGGTTTAAAAACATATATTTATATTTATTTTTAATTTTTTTCCTGCCTAACAACAAAGAAACTCCGTACGTCCACATTAACACTATGTTTGGAATATGGAACATTACCGCATAAAACATATCCTGTGAACCGTATATCTGATAAGCTAGAGGAAATCCCATAAAACCGCCGTTCAGCAAAACAACAGAATATTTAATCATTTTTTTCTTTTCCTCATCTTTAGTCTCAAGAGACGATATATTTCCAAGGAATATAAGCAGAATATCAAATCCTACAGCTAAAGCAAACAGAATTGAACCTGTTTTCAACTGTTCAAAAGAAAAATCGATGTTCATTGCATTAATTACCATTGCAGGCATTGTAATGTTAACTAATAAATATGTAAGAGACCCTTCACCTTGATCATTTAAAATTCCTTTATTTCTCAAATAATACCCTATTAATATTAATACTGCCATCAGAACAATACTGTTTATTAATATTCCGAAGATCATATGCTTCCTCCAGTATATCCAAACTTATATCAGAATATCATTTAATTACTTGTATTTCAAGAAAATATTTCTTCACTTCTATTTAAACTACACCAAAATGTGATATAATAATGTAAATAATTAATTTATTGCAAGGAGTGATTGTAATGAAGGAAACTTTAGAGGACCTGAAAACAAGAAGAAGTTGCAGAAAATATCAACAAAAACAAATTAAACAAGAAGAACTTAACTCAATCATTGAAGCGGGTAAATATGCGCCAACAGGTGCCGGAAAACAATCTCCGAAGATGGTAGTAATTCAAGATAAAAAAATAATTGCAGAAATTTCAAAACTAAATGCTGAAATTCTTGGCACTACATCAGATCCGTTTTACGGGGCACCAACTGTTATAGTTGTTTTTTCGGATAAAAATATCCCTACACATATTGAGGACGGATCTCTAATAATGGGAAACCTGTTAAACGCCGCACATGCATTAGGCATTGATTCATGCTATATTTACAGAGCAAAAGAAGTATTTGAAACAAAAAAAGGAAAAGCTTTAATGAAAGAATGGGGATTAAGTGAAAATTATGTAGGTATCGGTAATTGTATCCTGGGTTACGGTGCCGAAGGAGGTATTTCACCGGCAGCACCCAGAAAATCAGATTATGTTATAACTGTACGATAACAATAAAACAATAAAAAAATAACAAAAAATAGGGCAGATAATCTTGGTGGACAACTGCCTTATTTTTTCTAATTTGAATTTGAAATTAATGCACCTGAGAGGAATCGAACCCCCGACACATGCCTTAGGAGGGCACTGCTCTATCCTACTGAGCTACAGATGCATTGTTAACACATTAGAAAATATTACACCATATTTTATTATTTGTCAACAACCAATCGACCTAAGTTTCCGCAAAATAATCCACACGATGATAAAAACATAGTTAACTTATCACAAGATTTTAAAAACCATGAAAACACAAAGATACTCTGTCAGATTTGTAGAGCTGTAATTGTATACGTATAAAATTTCTAAAACATCTAAACGAATAAGTTGCCGAAAAACCTAAATACTTTTACAAAAATATTTGCCTTTTCTATTTTTTTATTCACGACAGCATCTACTTGTCCGATTTCTTCATCATTTAAAAGAATACTTACAGTACCTATTTTATCTCCTTGTGCTATCGGTGCTTTTACAGTATTATTATAAGAAATATTTGTTGTTATCTTCTCATCATTTTTTATTAATCTACTGTAATCTTCAGCCGGATAAACATCAACAATTTCATCTTTTGAATTGGAAATATTAACTTTATCTATTATTTCCTCCTTGCTTAAAAGTTTATGGCATTTGAAGTTGTTTTTACCATATTCCAGCAGTTCTTTGGTCTTCTTTACTCTACCCTCCTCTGTCTGTGACCCCATAACTATGCATATAAGCCTATAATCCTGTTCATTCTCTGTTATTGGCATCGTTGATACAAGGCATAGTCCTGCTTCGTCAGTAAATCCTGTCTTAAGACCGTCAACTCCTTCTATTACTTCAAGTACGGGATTAGTTGCTTTTCTGCTGAAATTTCTTTCCGGAACCACAAGTTCTTTTAATTTAGTAACTTCCAGTATTTCAGGATAGTTGGTAAGCACATTTCTTACAAGCTTGTATATATCCGACACAGACATGTGGTTTTGACCTGTATCACTGTCATTTATAGGTAAACCGTGAGGATTTATAAAGCTTGCCGATAACAATCCAATTTCAGAAGCCTTTTCATTCATCATTTTTACAAAATTATCTTCAGTTTTGCCTACATACTCAGCAATAGCTGTGGCACAATCATTGCCTGAAACAACCAGCATGCCCTTAACCAACATACTTAGCTTAACCGTTTCCCCAGATAACAATCCAAATTCGCTGCCTTCTGTTGCAGCTGTATGCCCGCTAATAACAACATTATCATCCAACGTAATTTTACCGTCTTTAACTGCATCCATCATTACCGTATATGTCATAAGTTTTGAAATGCTCGCAATTGCCAATTGTTCATTTATATTGTATTCATACAAAATTTCACCGGTTTCCAAATCACCTAACAATGCGCCTTTAATATTTTGGGCAACATTGATTTCACCAAATGCAAAGGTATTAGTCACCATAATTATTAAAATGAATAGAGACAATATCTTATTGATTTTCCTTGTCACAAAAATATCCTCCAACATACAGTATCTATATAATTTAAATATCAAAATTAAATTCTTTCAAGTTAAATAACCTACCCTATATTTTATACGGCAAGCTTACGGTAACTATATTATATACACAAATATATATTGTTTGCTTAAACCTCTTGATACCTTAATCATTATATAGTACAATTGTCGATTTGTAAATCATGATGTAGAATTGTGAGTTATTATTGCAATGCCAATATAATGCCATGCAGTAATATAATGTATATATTTATAAACTATTGACAATACTGCGGTTACTCATTCCGCCAATATGTTTTAGGATTATCTTTTGCTTTTGTGTCAATGTTACCACTTCCTTACGAAGCCCGGTAAGTAACAATCCCTAATCATAATAAAGCCATAAAACCTTTAACTCTCAAATCTATCCTGAACCAGGCAAGGCTTAAATATCACTACTAATACCGACAATAGGAAGCAATTTCTGCTGCTTTTGCTGTTATTAAAGAATCCGGCTAGGAATCCTTGTGTATATTTAAATATTTTAATTAAGTAAAATAATTTACTAACGTATTTTTACTTTCCGGTTGATCTTTTGCTTTTTTCTCTTCTTTTTTACCAAATGAAAAAAACAAGAAATTTAATGTCTGTATAATCCCTTCAGTAATTTAATTTCCTCCCCATGTCCTGTTAGATCATTTGGAGTTTCCAGAAAAAACGGTAGGTTGTATAACTTAGGATGATTTATTATTCTTTGCATTGCATCTATTCCTATATATCCTTTACCTATATTTTCATGACGATCTTTTCGGCTTGCAAGAGGATTTTTGCTGTCATTTAGGTGAATAGCACATAACTTATCAAACCCTATTATTTCATCAAATTTATTTAATACGCCGTCCAGGTCATTTGTTATATCATAGCCTGAATCATAAACATGGCAAGTATCAAGACATACACCAATCTTATCATTTTCTTTTACACCGTCAATAATTTGTTTTAATTCTTCAAATGTAGATCCTATTTCCGTTCCCCTGCCTGACATGCTTTCAAGCAATACAGTTGTAGTCTGTTCATGCCAGATTATTTTATTTAACGCTTTGATTATATACTCTATGCCTGTTTTAACTCCTTGTTTTAAATGACTGCCCGGATGAAAATTATAAAAATTGCCAGGTAGACACTCCATGCGTTTTAGATCATCATCCATTACTTCCAATCCGAATTCCCTCGTTTTTTCATTATTGGAACATACATTTAGAGTATATGGTGCATGACCTATCAGCTTTCCAAATTTATTTTTATTTAAAATATTAATTAATTTATCAATATCGTCCTTATTTATACTCTTTGCCTTGCTTCCTCGTGGATTTCGGGTAAAAAACTGAAATGTGCTGGCTCCTATTGACAATGCATCCCTGCCCATTGCCTCATATCCTTTCGATACTGATAAATGACATCCTATTTTTAACATCTTTCCTCCCTCGAATTAAAATCCGCAATAACGAATTTTTATAATAACAATTTGCAGCGATACAGCCTCTATTGTCGGTATGTACGTTCTTTTATTATCGCATACTTTAGATAAAAAGGAAAGGGAACCATTACAAACAATGCAGAACACAACCAAAGGATTTGGTACTAATAAATTAATTTTGAATACTATAATATGGACTATGTTTTACGGAGGTAGTTATGAATTATAAATATAAAGTATGTGTCTATGCCATATGCAAAAATGAAGAAAAGTTTGTTGACAGATGGATGGAGCACGTAAATGAAGCAGATTTAATATATGTCACAGATACTGGATCCTCGGATAACACGGTAGAAAAATTAAAACAATGGGGTGCTGTTACCGACAGTTATATAACAGAACCCTTCAGATTTGATTACAGCAGGAATCACTGCCTGGAATTAATTCCTGATGATGTTGATATATGCGTATCACTAGATTTAGACGACGTAATTGAAAAAGGATGGAGGGATAAACTGGAAAGTGCATGGATCCCCGGACCAACACGTGGTTTATATATTTATAACTGGAGTTTCAACCCCGACGGAAGCGCTGCAGTACAATATACTCATCAAAGGATTCATTCACGGCACAATTACAGGTGGATCTATCCCACACACGAAATACTGGAGTATATCGGGGAAGAAAAGGAACAACAATGCTTTATAAACGGCTTAGTAGTAAATCATTTCCCTGACAAACAAAAAGACAGAAGCTTTAATTTGCCATTATTAGAAATCGCTGTAAAGGAAAATCCAAATAACGATCGAAACCTTCATTATTTAGGGAGAGAATACATGTTTGACAATCAATGGGAAAAGTGTATAGAAACATTATTAAAATACCTGCATATATCATACTGGGATGAAGAACGTTCGGCATCAATGAGATTTATAGCAAGGGCATATGGTAATCTTGGAAATAAAATTGAACAAAAAAAATGGCTTTTCAAAGCAATCGGAGAAACACCTCATCTTAGAGAGCCTTACATTGAATTAGCCTTTGTGGCATATAATGAAAAAAACTGGGAAGAACTACTGTTTTGCACAATTGAGGCTTTAAGGATTAAAAATAAAACATTAAAATATGTAAATGAATCTTTTGCCTGGGATTTCACGCCATATGATTTTGCTGCTTTAGCTTATTACAATCTGGGGATGCCCCAAAAATCAATCCCTTATTCCGCGAAAGCAGTCAAACTAGCACCTGATAATGAAAGGCTAAAAATAAATCACCGGCATTATTTGGAGGCTGCAAAAAAAATATAACACAAAATGCCATTTAAAAACTAAAGAGCAAAAATGCTGTCGAATCAGTATTAAAAAATGCAGGTACGGCAGCCTTTTTTAAATTCATTATTTGTTATAAAGTTATTTTCTCTAAACCTCCCATATACGGCCTCAATATTTCGGGAACCGTTACCGAGCCGTCTTCATTTTGGTAATTTTCCAGTATTGCTGCAAAAGTTCTTCCTACTGCAAGGCCTGAACCGTTTAACGTATGTACAAATCTAAGTCTGCCTTTGTTCTTCGGCCTATATCTTATGTTGGCCCTTCTTGCCTGAAAATCCTCACAATTCGAACAAGAAGAAATTTCAACATACCTGTTGTAGCTGGGCATCCATACTTCTAAATCATATGTTTTTGCAGAACTGAAACCTATATCTCCGGTACACAATTCAATAACCCTATATGGAAGTCTTAAACACTTTAATATATCTTCAGCAAAACCTGTCAGAATTTCAAGCTGCCTATAAGAATCTTCTGGTGTTGAATACATAACCATTTCAACTTTATCAAACTGATGATTTCTAATTAAACCCCTTGTATCTCTTCCGGCAGAACCGGTTTCCGATCTGAAACACGGTGTATATGCAGTCATATACACAGGCAAATTCGACTCATCCAGAACTTCATTCCTATAAATATTAGTTACGGGTACTTCCGCCGTGGGAATTAAATAATAATCCCTGTAATTTAACCTAAACATATCTTCTTCGAATTTGGGAAGCTGACCTGTCCCGAACATGCTGTCTCTGTTAACCATGTATGGCGGAGATATTTCGGTAAAGCCATGTTCGAATATATGCTTGTCAAGCATATAATCAGTTATTGCTCTTTTCAACCTTGCTCCTATGCCCTTAAATACAGAAAATCTGGGCCCCGTTATTTTAGTTGCTCTTTCAAAATCTAATATTCCCAACCAAACTCCTATATCCCAGTGTGCCTTCGGATTAAAATCAAACTTTCTCGGTTGTCCCCATTTTCTTATTTCCACATTGTCAGAACCAGATTTCCCCTCGGGAACATCTATTCCGGGAATATTGGGGATACTTAGCAATTCTTTTTCTATTTTAAAATCAACTTTCTTTATTTCACCCTCAAGCACCTTTGTTTTTTCGGATGATTCTCTCATCTTTAAAATAATTTCAGACACATCCTTACCTTCTTTTTTCATTAAGGGAACTTGCTTGGAAATCTTGTTTTGTTCGGACTTCATATTTTCTACTTCAACAAGTTTTTTTCTTCTTTGTACATCTAATTCCAGAATTTTTTTTATACTAAGGTTAGAATTCCTTCTTTTTAATAAGTTTCCCGTTTCTTCCGGATTATTTCTTATTCTTCTAATATCTAACATATTCTTCCTCAACACATTTTATAATTGTTGTTTAAATTTTATCCCAAATTTTATTTATTAATATATTGTCGGAATTATAAACAATATTCTGATAGTAGTCGCCTATATACGTCTATATACATAGTACACCAAATACTTTAATTGTAATAATATAAATAGTACAAATTTTGGATTATCTTTTAAAATTCATAGATATTCGTATAGCCCTATACTAAAACAGCAGTAACTTACTGCCATTTTTCGTTTCTGCTTCCATCCGGAACTACTTTTACATCTTTCTCTCCAGTGTCCTTTGAAAATTCCTTATTATTTTTAATTAAATATCTCAATGTAGCAAATACAATTGTGATTGCAATCGATCCTAATACCAGATCTGTCATAGTATAGGCGTATATCAGCATTTTCCTGGCTATTACAAAAAGTAACAATTCGAGAAGTGCCCTATTAGAATGATATAAGATCATTGATATAAGTTCTGCACCTACAATCAACAACAATGCATGTCCGAGAAAGGACTGAAAAAGATCATAGGATTCACTTGGAGGTGATTTCAGAATTTCCAAAAGGTATTTAATCAAATCGGTCAGTCCAATAATAATTCCGATCATCAGAATAACAGCGATAATGATTTCTATTCCATGGATAGCTTTCTTAAAGTTTTCTTCAATAAAATTATCTTTCATTTTAATATCTCCTAATTATATAAATATATCATTTCAAAAGAAAAATTGTCAACACAAGTTGTAGAAATTTTTTCCTTTTCATATAATGTATAATATGATATAATAAAGTATTAAATTTCAATTTATAATTAATAGTTCATTAATATAAAAGGGGATATAAGATGACCGAGTACAATGACAAATACGTGGAGGAAGCAAACTACCTTAAGGAAATAATTGATTTACTGAATTTTAAATTAGATGTTGAAACAACAGAATTAGATAAGCAAAAATCCGATCTTATCGCCGCAAGAAAGGATATGTGGGAAAATACTGCTCACTACTCAACTGATTTTAATAAACTTTCAGATTTAAATCAATATTTAACAGCTCTTAATTCTCAAACATTCAGTTATACAGAGCTTGAAAAACGTGTAGAGAAGTATAAAAAAATGATTGACAGCCCATATTTTTCAAGAATTGATTTTACAGAAGAAGGTTTTGATGACACTGAAAAAATATATATCGGGCTTTTTAATTTAATGGATGACGAAACACATAAAATAAAAGTCTACGATTGGCGTGCTCCTATATCAAGTGTATATTATCGTTCTGAGTTAGGACCTGTTGAATATAAGGCTCCATCAGGCACCATAAAAGGAAATGTTTCACTAAAAAGGCAATATAAAATTTCAAAAGGTAAATTAGAATACTTTTTTGACAGCAATGTAAATATTGTTGACGAAATACTTATTGAAGCATTATCAAAAAAAATGACTCCAAAAATGAAAACCATAGTTGAAACAATCCAAAAACAACAGGATTTAATAATACGTGATTTGGATAATGACCTGTTAGTAGTTCAGGGAGTTGCAGGAAGTGGAAAATCTTCGGTTGCACTCCATAGAATTGCATTTTTGTTGTATCAAGGATTAAATCTAAAATTAAACGCCAACAATGTTATTGTAATTTCACCAAATACCTTATTTTCAAAATATATTTCCAATGTTCTCCCAGAACTTGGAGAGGATAATATAAGTGAATACACCTTTGAAAATATTTTTATGAAACTTTTTAACAATAAGTTGTCTATAAAAACAAAAAGTGAGAACTTTGAGAATATAATATGTGCAAAAACGGAAGAAGAAAAGACATTTTTAAGAACTTATGATGTTTTTAAAGGTTCGTCTGTATTCTTAGAAATTATAAATAGATTTATAATATATTTCGGACGCAACTTAATACCTTTTGAGGATGTATATTTTAACAATGAAGTCATTGAAAACCGCCAACTGTTAAAAACATTCTTCTTAAACAAAAAAATTAATATGGCACCTGCAAAGAAACTAAAGATTATTGAAAACAGAATAATGGAAAAAGTAAAAGATAAAAAAATTGTCAGAAGAAGTAAAATTGAAAAAGCGGTTAATAAATTAGATCGCCATGAATTTGAAACTAAGGCCTTTACAAGAGTGTTAGCAGCCAAAGAAACCATTGATTTTTTAAATAAGCTTCACAAATTTACTGAATTCAGCACATATGATTTGTACAAAAAATTATTTAGCAGCAAAGACGTATTTAAAAAAATATCAAAGGGTTTAACTTTACCTGATAATATTGAAAAAATTATTGACTATACAAACAAATCAATAGCAGACCCATGTAACATTCCTTATATGGATGGAATTGCAATGATGTATATGAAAATCAAATCTGAAGGTACAGATTCAATAAGTGGGATCAAGCAGGTTGTTGTTGACGAAGCCCAGGATTATTATTCAATGCACTATTATGTTCTGAAAAATTTATTTAAAGAAGCCAGATTTACAATTGTTGGTGACATAAACCAGGCTGCTGAAAAGAACTGTGACATTTCTCTTTATAATGAAATAATTTCTATCTTCAATTTCAGAAAATATAATAAAATTTACCTGAACAAAAGCTATAGAAATTCTTATGAAATAAGCCGATTCAGTGAAAGATTTTTAGATAAAAACATAGATACAGAATACTTTAAGCGCAGCGAAGAAGAACCTCAGATTGTTTATAAAAAAAGCAGTGAAAACCTTGAAAAAAAAATCATTGAAGACGTAGCTAAATATAAGGCACAGGGCTATAATTCGGTTGCAATAATATGCAAAAGCAGAAAAGAAGCTGCAAATCTGTATTTCCGTCTGAAAAGAAAAATTGATGTGAACCTTGTCGACTACATAGGTGAACAAAAGATAACAGGGACAATCATTATACCGGTTTATTTAGCAAAGGGGCTAGAATTTGATTCTGTAATGGTTTATGGTACTAACAATAAAAACTATAATACTAAATATGATAAAAATCTTTTGTATATTGCAAGCACTCGGGCACTACATCGTCTATCCTATTATTATACAGGAAAAGTAAGCAGATTTTTAAAATAAATTAAAAAGTTTATTTGTTGTTTTAGATTTTCACATTTACAAGCGGGTGATGGGAATCGAACCCACACAACCGGCTTGGGAAGCCGGTGCTCTACCACTAAGCCACACCCGCATTCATTTATTATTACTGGAGCTACTGAGCGGATTCGAACCGCTGACCTACTGATTACGAATCAGTTGCGCTACCAGCTACGCCACAGTAGCATATGCATTTAAAGCACACATATTATCTTAATACAATTTAGACGAATTGTAAACTGTTTATTTATTAAATTTATTAAAAAATTTTTCCCGGTTTATTCCGCTGGGTCTGTTAAACCTTTTAAGCTCATACAATTCATCTTCTTTTCCTGTTAAAATATTTACACCCTCGTAGCAGGACAATGTAGCCAAAAAACCCATATCTTTTAGTATCTTATTACATTCCACGCATATAAAGCCATATGGATATGTAAAAGTCGTAGGCCTGTACCCAGTTTTCCCTTCAATAACTTCTTGGAGCCTGCCTATATCATTAATCATTTTTTTAGAATAATCATCATACCCTTCTCCTTTCATTATTGCACATCCTTTTCTATCACATATCTCATGCATTCCATAAGAGTGGTTCTGAATTTCCACATAATCTGATTCAGTCAGCTCTTTAACCAAATCCCATGTCAAGTAAGAATATGCCGGGTTTAAATCCCCTTCTTCCGTACTTTTATCTATATAATCTCCTGTTATTGAAATTACAGCCTTGCAGTCATATTTTTCTAAAATAGGAAGCGCATACACATAATTACTGTAATATCCATCATCAAAAGTAAGCATTATAGGTTTTTCCGGAAGTTCTCCTCCGTTATAAACAAAATTTATTAAATCTTCCATAACGATAGTTGTATAGCCATGTTGTTTTAAATATATTATGTCTCCTTCTATTTCCTTTGGGGAAACCGTATATTTCCCTAATTTTCTACTATCTTTTAAAACATGATGATACATTATTATTGGGAGCCTCAATGAAGGCTTTGACGCTGTGTAAATTACATTGGCCGCCGGGGTAAAAACAGCTAAAACTGTAATCATTATAATTATCAATATTAATAAAACATTTTTAGTTTTTATAGAAAACAAGAAATCACCTCATAAGATTTAACATTCAATATTAAATCTTATGTGTCAAGATTGTATTTATACTCATATTCTATTTCCTCGGAAATACAAGTATCATAATAAGCTTGTTGCAACACTATTTATTGTTAAAACTTTCTGCTTCCTGGCTTAACAGGCTTTGATCCGTTCATGCACAAAGGACAAACATCAGGATCATATGTTTCAAACTTTAATTCTGAAGCACTGTAAACAGGTAGTTGTATTTTACTTACATTTCTGTCTACTATACAGCCTATACCTATTACATTACCGCCGAAATATTCTAAGGCATTTGCTGTTTCAATGGAAGATTTACCTGTTGTTACCACATCTTCCATAATCAATATTTTTTCTCCTGGATTTATTTTAAAACCTCGGCGGAGAGCCATAATATTATTTTCTCTTTCTGTAAAAATTGTCCTAATCCCCAATTGCCTGCCAAGTTCATATGCAGCTGTTATACCACCTATTGCCGGACCTACTATTACATCTATTTCTAAATTTTTAACTTTATTTGCAACTACTGATATTACCTTTTCAGTTTTGGATGGATACTGCATAAGCTTTGCACACTGGCAATACATGTTGCTGTGTCTACCTGATGACAACAAAAAGTGTCCCTCCATCAACGCTCCGCATTCCTTTAATATTTCAGCTACTTCTATACTCATATTTCCTCCACATTAATATTTAATTTTATATTATACCTCTTATTTCATCCAATGTTTTTATTCCTTCTCTGTCCATATATTTTGTAAGATCATTTATAATATCCATTGCGGCAGTTGGCTTTATAAAGTTTGCAGTACCTATTTGAACCAATGACGCGCCTACCATTATAAATTCTATAACATCTTCAGAGCTCATTATTCCACCTAAACCACAAACGGGAATTTTAACAGATTTTACCGCTTCATGAACCATACGCAAAGCAATAGGCTTCACACACGGGCCTGACAGTCCAGCATAAATATTATCAAATACTGGTTTTCTTCGCTTAATGTCAACAGCCATAGATTGAATTGTATTTATAAGTGATATGCCATCTGCTCCTGCCTCTTCACAAGCTATTGCCATTTCTGAAATATTTTCTGCATTAGGAGATAGTTTAACCATCAGTGGTTTTTTGCAAATCTTCCTGATTTTTGAAACCATATTATATGCTATTGAAGATTTTATACCAAAGGATAAGCCGCCTTCCTTTATATTGGGACATGAAATATTAAGTTCTATTAAATCAACTACTGAATCGTTTAATTTGTAAATTCCAGCAAAATAATCTTCCTGACAGTTTCCTCCGAGATTTGCAATTATAACTGTGTTATAGTTTTTCATCCTTGGAAGTTCCCGGTTTATAAAACTATCAACCCCTGGATTTTGAAGGCCTATACTGTTAATTAATCCCATAGGTGTTTCCCAGAGCCTTATCCCGGTATTACCGTTTCTCTCATGTAGCGTAAGTCCTTTGCTGCATATACCTCCTAATACTGATAAATCATATAATTTCGAAAATTCTTCTCCGAAACCAAATGTACCGGATGCTGTCAAAATAGGATTTTTAAACTCTATTCCCATTACATTAGTTTTTAAATCAGCCATTTTATCACCATCAAATTAATTCGTCGCCGGAAAAAACCGGCCCGTCCTTGCACGTTCTTTTAATTCCGTTCCTTGTCATAACTGAACATCCCAGGCATGCACCAATTCCACATGCCATTCTCCTTTCAAGGGATACATAGCATTTTATATTCCTTTTCATGCATTCATAAATTATTTTAGTCATCATAATTTCAGGTCCACATCCAACAATTGCATCATATCTGCCATATTCCACATAATTAGTCACAAATCCTTTCTTACCGGTGCTTCCATTTTCAGTGACTACTATTGTGTTTCCTGCATATTTTTCAAATTCACATACATTGTAAGTAATATCCTTAAAACCCAAATATGCATCTACGTTTTTACCAAGTAATTTTGTTAAATACAGAAGAGGGGCAATTCCAATACCTCCTCCAACAACCGCTGTTCTGCCATGTAGTTTATTAATATCAAATCCGTTGCCTAAAGGTCCGAACAACTGTAATTCGTCCCCTGCTTTCATTTTGCTTATTTTAGTCGTTCCAATGCCTTCAGCCCTATACAAAAAAGTTGTTTTTTTTCCGTTTACATCATTTACACTCAGTGGACGAGGCAGTAAAAAAGAATTATCTAAAGGCTTAATCATAAAAAACTGTCCCGGAATAATATTCCCGGAAAAATCAACCTTTAGTTCATAAATATTATTTACCCTGCACTGATTAAATACTATTTTACTCTTTAAAACTTTCATTGGACCTCCAAATGCATGACCTTATGCTTTCTTTCATAAATATTGACTGCTCACGTGCACACAATCCAAAATTTTTGTCCCCGTTCTTTTTATCTTTATAAGCCAGCAGTATACCCCTTGAAGAATTAACTACTGCACCGTTACCATTAATCAAATACGCTGCAATGTCCTCTGCTTTTCCTCCTTGAGCACCATAGCCCGGTATCAACAGGAATGCAGACTTTAATTTTTTCCTGAGCAACCTGCTATTATCATTGTTAACGGCACCCACAACTGCTCCAACAGAGCTGAAGCCGCATTTACCTAATTTTTTTTCAGCTAGCTGCTGTATTTTTTCAGCAACTGTTTCGTATAAAGGCACTCCATCCTTATTTTTTTTATATTGAAAATCTTTAGATCCTTTATTTGAAGTTCTAACTAAAATAAATATCCCTTTGTTGTTTTCCTCAATGTATTTCATAAATGGTTCTATACTGTCACTTATACCCATATATGGATTAAGTGTAACAAAATCCGCCTCAAAATCTCCTGTAAAGTGACCACGAGCATACATTTGTGCTGTTTTTGAAATATCTCCTCTTTTTATATCTGCAATTGAAATTTGGTCCTTCTTTTTAATATATTTAAGGGTATCTGAATATGCCTTCATCCCCCCTATACCGAAAGCCTCATAATACGCTATCTGAATTTTGTAACATGCCGCTACATCATATGTTGCATCAATTATCTCTTTGTTAAAATTAAATATAGCTTCTTCCTTAGATGAAAATTTTTCGGCAAAATCTATCGGAAGATAGCTGTAATCTGTATCAAGTCCTACACAAACATGTCCCTTTTCCACAACGTGGTCGTACAATTCATCAACAATCATATTCCCTCCAATATACAAATAGCTGATGATATCATCAGCCGTTCTTAGTTATGCTCATATGCTGTGTCACAATATACACAGCGGTATATTTTTTTCTTTCTGTCAACAAGTTTAAATTTATGAACAATTCCCTGTTCAATTGACGTAATACATCTTGGATTTTTACACTTTATTACATTGTTAACCTCTTCAGGCAATTCGAGAGCAATTTTTTTTATTATTTCACCTTTATCAATTATATTTATAGTTATATTTGGGTCTATAAAACCAAGTACCTTTAAATCCATGTTAATATTATTTTCTATCTTTATTATATCTTTTTTTCCCATTTTATTACTTTTTGCATTCTTAATTATGGCAACACTGCAATCCATTTTATCTAGGTTTAAATATCTATACAATTCCATTGCCTTACCTGCCTGTATATGATCAAGTACCAATCCTTTTTCAACACTGTCTATTTTTAACATTATTTCTCAACCCCCAATAATTTAATAATTAATGCCATTCTTGCATACATGCCATATTTAGCTTGTTTAAAATAGCATGCCCTTGGGTCATTGTCTACTTCTACAGATATTTCATTTACCCTTGGCAAAGGATGAAGAATTATCATGTCTTCTTTTGCTTCTTTTAATTTTTCAGCATTTAAAATATAGCTATCTTTTAGCCTTATATAATCAGCTTCATTAAAGAATCTTTCCTTTTGAACCCTTGTCATATATATTATATCAAGTTCTTTTATTACATCTTCAAGTCTTTCAGTTTCTATAAATTCCAAATTTTTTTTAACTAGTACTTCCTCTCTAATATAATCGGGAAGTTTAAGTTCCTGAGGAGATACCAGTACAAATTTTATATTTTCATATCTTGACAGTGTTTTTATTAATGAATGAACTGTTCTGCCAAATTTCAAATCTCCACAAAAACCTATTGTAAAATTATTTAATCTTCCTTTGATTGACCTTATAGTAAATAAATCCGTCAACGTCTGTGTAGGATGCTGATGGCCTCCGTCACCTGCATTTATAACAGGCATATCTGTATTCATTGAAGCAATCATTGGAGCTCCTTCTTTGGGATGCCTCATTGCTGCTATGTCCGCATAGCAGGCAACAGTCCTTATAGTATCGGCAACACTTTCTCCCTTTGCAACCGAACTTGAATTTGCTGAAGAAAAACCCATTACATTGCCACCAAGCCTTAACATTGCAGCTTCAAAGCTTAAACGTGTCCTTGTACTCGGTTCATAAAACAGTGTAGCAAGTATCCTTCCTTTGCATACATTTGTATAATCAGCTGGATTTGCTTTTATTTTATCAGATAAATTTAATATTTCATCCAGCTCCTCAAGAGATAGATCTACTGTTTCAATTAAACTTCTGCCTTTTAACATATTTATTTCCTCCTTTTTAGCCTCTCAGGACTAATTTAAAGCAATAATAAAGTCTTCCATGCACAGGAAGACCTCTAAACAATATACTTATACAATTTTTCCTTCCCAGCCTCTCTGTGCCAGATTAAAGGTTATTCACTTTTGTGTCATTTTACAATATTTTATTTAATATGTCAACTATTATTTTAATTATTTTAGTCATTTCTCATCTTCTGTCTTGTTTTGATCAGATTCGGCATGACTTACAATTTTTGTTATTCTTCTTTCTATTTCACGCCTAGGCAGCCATACCTGCCTCTGACATGTAATACATTTTATTCTAAAATCCGCGCCTACACGAAGTATTTCCCACTCATGTCCTCCACAAGGATGTTTCTTTTTTAATCTTACTATATCACCCACATTTAATTGCATCGGCATAACCTACACTCCTTAGCGTATTTATTATATCATTACCGCATTGTCAGATTCTGCTATGGTTTCTACTATATCATACATATTAGTAACCTTGCCCACCTCCAATTTGTCCTTAATTTCAAAGAAATCAAGACATGTTCCACATGAAACAATTTTTACTCCGGCTTTTTCTATCTTTCTTAAATCATCTAAAGATTCTGAGCCGGTCGTAGTAAGCTTAACTCCTGAATTCAAAAATATAAGAAAATTTGGGTAAGGTTTTATTTCAGATAAAGAATACAGAAAACTTTTCATAAGAATTTTTCCTAAATCATCAGAACCCTTTCCTAATTTATCAGTACTGATAACAAACCCCTTTTTTTGTTTTATTTTATTTATACTATCTTTTGCAGCCTCATTTGTTGCAGTTTCACATGAACTGGCTCCTGTTTTTTTTAGGTGAATGTATATCCCATCGGCTTTTTCTTCGGCCCCTGTATTAAAATGAAGTTTGTTCCCAAATTTTAGAACATTTTCTTTAGCAGTTTCATTGTCCACAATAACTGTTATTTCTATTTCCCCGGCATCCACTTCTTTTTTAGTCATAATAACAGGCTGAGGGCATGCCTTTTTTCTTGCATCAACAATTCTCATTTTTCTTTTTCCTCCTAGTTTTTATAAAACCCTTTATTTGAAAGGTAATTTAATATTAAATTGTTTTCATAAAAAATGTTACTTGATTCTGAATTCAAAATATTTTGAACAAATTTGCTATCCTGCATAAAACCTATCAGCGGCGATGCTAAAGCAAAAATAATATATAAAATAAAAACACCTTTTAAAATACCGGTTGCCGCTCCAATCAATCTATTTGTAAGATTCAAAATAGGTAGTTTAAATATTATATCAATAAAATTTGAAAGTAATACCAAAAGTGCATACACAACAAGAAATGTAATTATAAAACTTATAGATCTTATTAATATTATACTTATATTATCAACAAATACCGAAAATGTATCAGCTTGAGCTGTATTGCCTGTATTAATAATGTTTCCAAGAATATTTTTTAATTCTGCAGGAATATGCAAGGATTCATCAAATGTTTCAACTATTCTTTCTGATACATTACTTTCAAAAAATTCATGTACCTTTATAAATAATTTCGTATTATTCATTAAAAAATCTTCCACCGGATAATAAAACTCACGACTCAGGAAAAAAGCAATTACAGCCCCCAACGTATCAAAAAATGTCTTTATAAATCCCCTTTTATAGCCTTGCAAACATGAATAGACTATGAAAATAATAATCAGAATATCAATATAATTCATCTGATGATCCTCCTTTTATCCATTGCTTTTTTTTATTTTATCTCACCGCTTACTAATTTATTTTTAGATATAATATGAATGTAATTATCTTCTACAATAAAATCCGAAATACCACCTTCCAAATCTTCGTATATTTTATCTGTTTTTTCTTTATGTACAAGATATAAGCTTTCTTCACTATATACAAAAATTTTATTAGAATAAATCTTTATATTCTTTAGATTTTTCGGCACTTCTACAACACCTTTAACTTTTCCTTCAAAGTCATACGAAATTAACTCTGCATTTTTTTCTTTATCGTAAAGAATATAAATTCTTTCTTTTTCTTTATTTATGTTATAATCCAGAATTTTATTATAAACACCATTTTTCCACATAAGTTTGCCGTTTGTATTGAAATAATAAATATTTTTCGTACCAATTAAAATTACATTATTATTTACTATTTGGTCTTTTATTAATATCTCATTTTCTATCCAAATATTCCATAACTCAATATCGTCCAACAAATTAAAATATACGGTGTTTACCACTGTTTGATTCTCTAATCTCAAAGTTGTAAGAGAATATCCTTCTGATTTATCACTAATTGACACACTTGTTATATTGTCTTTAAAAACTTTATTGTCAATTATTTTATTGTTTTCATCTACAATATACAACGAATTCTTTTCTTCGTTACTTTTTACAACTACATAAGCTTTGTCGTTTTCACGTGAAACATTTAAAATATTTCCCTTAATTTCAGCTAATATAAACTTCCTGCCATTCTTATCAAAGGCTTGTATCTTATCTCCTACGTCCCTAAATACATACTTATCACTTAGAAATACTTGCTTTGAAGTCTTTGTATCATCATTTTCCCATAAAATCTGATTGCTGTAATTAAGAAATATAATTTTCTGATTGTTATATGTTATTATCCCATCATTAAAAAATTTAAATTCGTCAAGAGTGTCTATTTTTGTTGACTGTACATTTCCTAAACTATAAACTTTCTTTTCTTCAGATAATTTTAAAAATTCTTTCCCATAAATAAAAAATATTATCACACCTATTGCTGCCAAAAGAAATAAAATAAATATAATCAGCTTTTTTTTCATTTTTCTATCCTGTTGCTTTTCCTAAACATTATATCAAATATATTAAAAAATTGCACTAAAAAATTAAAAATATAAAATACTGACATCAAATCAAAAATTTGGTGTCAGTATAGTATTTATATTAAATAAAAATAGAAAAAAATCTACAAAAATTTTTTTCATCTGCTAATTTTTGGATATCTCATTTAATGCTTTAATAGCTGTCATTATATCTGATTTATTATTAAAAGGTCCAACACTAAATCTTACAGCACCAATTTTTTCTGTTCCTATGGTTTTATGGGCTAATGGAGCACAATGAAGACCCGGCCTTACGGCTATTCCATATTTATCGTCTAAGCTGTATGCAACTTCTGAAGAATCAATATCTTCTATATTGATCGGAACAACACCACATCTGTTGTTTATATCCTCTGGGCCGTATATATTGATTCTGCCGTTTTCTCTTATTCCATTGATGAATATATCGAGAATCATTTTTTCGTGGCTATAAATTGATTTTGTGCCCTTGTTTAAAATGTACTTTAATCCTGCATTCAGCCCTGCTATCCCCGGAAGATTATGAGTACCTGCTTCCAATTTATCAGGATAAAAATTAGGCTGTATCATACTGCTGGATTCACTGCCGGTTCCTCCTTCTTTCAAATGTTTTATTTCTGCATCGCAGTTTATTAAAAGAGCACCTGTCCCCTGAGGACCAAGTAAACCTTTGTGACCTGGCACGGCAAGTAAATCTATATTATCTCTTTTCACGTCTATGTCCAAAACTCCAGCACTTTGAGCAGCATCCACCAAATATAAAATTCCCCTCCTTTTGCACATCTGCCCAATTTCTCCTATTGGCATTATCGTACCTGTCAAATTTGAAACATGTGTTGTTACTATTAGTTTTGTACTGCTTTTTATGGCAGATTCTATATCATCAACACTTATACTTCCGTCGGATTCACACTGAACAATTGTATTTTCGATTCCGTATTTTTCTAATTCCTTAATAGGACGCAATACAGAATTATGTTCCATAGTTGTTGTTATAACATGATCGCCGGGATCCAGTACTCCCTTAATTCCTTGATTTAATCCGTCTGTAGCATTAAATGTAAATATTACTTTCATTGGATCGTCGAGGTTAAACAACTTTGCCATTAATTCTCTTGTCTCATATATTATTCTTGCACCTTCAACCGCCATGGAATGACTGCCTCTTCCAGGATTTGCACCATATTCGGTCATTGCCCTCATAACTTCCTGATACACTGTTTTTGGTTTCGGGAAGGTTGTTGCAGCATTATCTAAATAAATCATTATATCACCTGCTATTATATTTTTATCTATTATATGTCTGCGACTTGACGTTTGATAATCATTAATTCTTATACACAATTTTCCCTCTGCATATTGTATATTTAACTTTACCCTGAAGCTCCCATCCTATAAATGGAGAATTTTTTGATTTAGAACAAAAATTATCTATTATCCACTTTTCTTCCGGATCAAATATCGTTAAATCTGCTTTTGCACCTTCATATATCCTGCCTGAACTTAAATTATAAAGTTTTGCCGGATTAATAGTCATTTTTTCCAATAATTCTGAAAGAGTTAAATAATTATTTTTAACTAAAATTGTTATTCCTAAAGCTAGTGCGGTTTCCAAACCTATAATTCCGCTTGGAGCTTTTAAAAAATTAAAGTTTTTTTCTTCTTCGCTATGAGGAGCATGATCTGTAGCAATTATATCTATAGTACCGTCCTTCAGTCCTTGAATTATTTTCATTCTATCTTCTTCCGTCCTTAAAGGGGGATTCATTTTTGCATTTGATCTATACTTAAGTACATCTTTCTCCGTTAGTGTAAAATGATGTGGTGATGCTTCAGCAAAAACATCTGTACCCTTTGACTTGGCATATTTGATTATATCAACTGCAGCACTTGAACTTACATGCTGTATGTTTACCTTTGCTCCTGTTTCTAAAGCCATAATACAGTCCCTGGCAACCATAATATCTTCCGCAACATGGTGAGCACCTTGTATACTCAGTTTTTTTGAAATTTTGCCTTCATTAATACCCGGATTAACAATAAATGCCGGATCTTCTTCATGAAGGCTTATAGGAACATCAAGCTTTTTTGCCATCTCCATAGCTTCAAAAACTACTCTCGAATCTGTTATGGCAAAACCATCATCAGTAAATCCAACAGCGCCCATTCCTTCTAACGTTTTCATATCTGTAAGCTTTGTTCCTGATAATCCAACCGTTACTGCTGCTGTTTGAAGTACATTTATCTTGACTTTTTTTGCCTCATTCAAAACATACTCCATAATAGCTACATTATCAACGGGAGGATTCGTATTTGCCATACAAACCACAGTAGTGAAGCCTCCTCTCGCCGCTGCCTTCGATCCTGTTAAAAAATCTTCTTTATACGTTAAGCCAGGATCCCTTAAATGTACATGTACATCAATTAATCCCGGAGAAACTATTTTTCCTCCTGCATCTATAATTTCATCAACTCCGCCGTCATCAATATTACTGCCAATTTTTGCAATAATATCTTCATCAATTAATATATTGCAAACTTCATTTTTTCGCGACATGGGATCTATTACTCTCCCGTTTTTTATAAGCATCATTTTCATCACCTGCCTTTAACACATTGGCATTTTATCAAGCGTGCCGCTTATCAGCTTACTCCACCATATAATAAATACATATCAAAAAAAGCTTAAGTTATATTTCATCTGAATACTTATTATACCATAATTCCACTAAGGAACAACACTATTTTATACCAAAAGTATTATCTATCCTATATATTACTTATTACTATTTTTAAAAATAATTTATATTAAATTAAAATAACCGGATAACTAACTCTCCGGTTTTATCATAAAGCATAAAGCTTGTAATATAAATTTATTATTCATCTAATTTCAACAAATCCAAAATTCTATTTAAATCATCCGTATTAGTATATTCAATTTCTATTTTCCCTTTATTTTTATTTCTTTTTATACTCACCTTTGACGAAAATTTTTCAGTCAAAAGTTCTTCTACATAAGTTAAATATTTATCCTTTTCCGTAGTCTTTCTTTTTTTTCTTTCTTTAGAATTCCGTACAAGTTTTTCAATATCTCTTACACTTAAATTTTCTTTTATGATTTTATCAGCCATCTCTATCTGTTTATCTGACGGCAGACTTATCAATGCTCTTCCATGACCAGCTGAGATTTCATTTGATATTATTTTATTTTTTACATATTCATCTAAACTGGAAAGCCTCATTATATTAGTAACATAAACTCTTGATTTCCCCACAATATTTGAAACTTCTTCTTGTGTTACCCCATATCTTTCCATTATAAATTCGTATGCATTTGCCTCGTCTATAGGGTTTAAATCTTCTCTTTGGATATTTTCTATCAAGGCTATCTCGGAAGCATTTTTACTTTCAATATCTCTCACTATGCAAGGTATTTTTTTAATACTAGCATTTTTGCATGCTCTCCATCTTCTTTCGCCTGCTATAATGATATAAAAATCTTTATTTTTTCTGACAATTATAGGTTGGATAACTCCGTGCTTTTTAATGGATTCCGTCAGTTCATCAAGTTTATCCTGCTCAAATGTTCTGCGGGGCTGATTTGGATTTGGGCATATTAGATTTGTATCTATTTCTTCTATCCTTTGACCGTCTTCATTTTCCAGCTCATCTGGTATTAATGCTGACAAGCCCCTGCCCAATGCTCTCCTTTTTGCCATTTATATCCTCCTAATTGTTTTTTATTATTTCTCCCGCCAGCTTAGTATATGCTGTACTTCCTTTTGATTTATTATCATAGAGCATAATAGGCTGTCCGAAACTCGGAGCTTCAGCTAACCTAACACTTCTTGGAATTACAGTTCTATATACCTTATCCTTAAAATATTTTTTTATTTCTTCAACAACCTGAATAGATAAATTTGTCCTACCATCGAACATATTAAGTATAACTCCTTCAACTTCCAGTTTAGGATTTAAATTCTTTTTTACTAATTTAATTGTATCTATGAGTTGCCCAACCCCTTCCAGTGAATAATATTCACATTGAATTGGAATTAATACTGAATTTGATGCTGTAAGTGCATTTAAAGACAATAAACCTAAGGATGGCGGGCAATCTATAATTATAAAATTATAATCCATATCAATTAAGTTTATTCTTTCTTTTAAGGTTTTTTCTCTGTACTGAGTTTTTGTAAGCTCTATTTCAGCTCCGGCAAGTTGTATATTTGCGGGAATCAAATTAAAATTTTTTATTTCAGTAGTATATATTGCTTTGTTTATGTCCATTTCATCAATTAATACGTCATATATTGTATTCTCCAGATTATTTTTGTTCAACCCCAAACCGCTAGTTGAATTTCCCTGAGGATCCATATCAATGCTCAATACTTTTTTCCCTTTTATAGCTAACGCTGCACAAAGATTTACGTTTGTAGTAGTTTTTCCTACACCGCCTTTTTGATTGAATATACTTATTATCTTAGACAACTCATCACCCTCTAAATGCTTTTCTTGGGAATTTTAACTTTAATTTCTATAAATTCATCGGATTCATCTTGTTCAAATTTAGCATCTATTCCTGTTTTAACAATTTCTTTATATGCATTCTTTATAGTATTAATATATATTTTATAATTTATAAAATTTCTTACATATTGCTTGTCCTTCTTTTTCTTTTTATTAATACCGCCAACTATGGAATTTACAAGCTTTTCCGTCTCGCTTACATTTAAATTTTTATTTATTACCCTATCAACAACATTTAAAAGAAGTTCTTCGTCTTCTATCTTTAAAAGAGCTCTAGCGTGACGCTCACTTAATTTGCTTTCTCTCAACCTTTGTTTCACCGAATCAGGAAGCTTTAAGATTCTCATTTTATTTGCTATGGTCGATTGAGATTTACCAAGCTTTTCTGCCAGGCGTGTCTGATTTAAGTCAAAATCCTCAATAAGCCTCTCATATGCCATTGCCTCTTCTATAAAATCCAAATCTTCTCTCTGCAGATTTTCAATTAAAGCCATAGCAGCAGATTCTTCATCCTTTACCTCAATTACAACAGCCGGAATTGTTTCCATATTAAGCAATTTTACTGCTTTAAAACGCCTTTCTCCTGCTATGATTTCATAGATATCATCATAAATTTTTCTTACAGTTATAGGCTGTATAACACCATAATTCTTTATAGATTGACTTAACTCTTCCAGTGATTTAATATCAAAAATTTTTCTTGGCTGATTTTTATTAGGAATTATTTTGTTAACGTCTATATTGACTATATCGCTTATCAAGAAATTCTCCCCCTTACATCAATGGTTCTTTGCTTGGTTTTCCAGCTCTTCTGGGATATTTTTTATTTGTCGGATGACATTTTTCAATTATAACTATTTTTCTCAAAATATCTGCCCTCGGCAGATATATCTCTTTTACCTCTTTAATTTTACCTCCAAGTTTTTTAATTGCACTTTCAGACTCTAACATTTCCCGGGAAATATCATAACTTTTATATGCCGCAAAATATCCATCAACCCTAACAAATGGAAGACAATATTCACATAACACATTCATGGGCGCTACAGCTCTTGATACACAAATGTCAAACTTTTCTCTGTAATTTTTATTTTGTCCCAAATCCTCAGCTCTGCCGTGAATAAGTTCAGTGTTTTGAAATTTAAGTTCTTTTTTTACTTCAGCTAAAAAATCAATTCTTTTCCTAAGGCTATCTAAAAGAGTAAGTTCATAATTATCATTTACAATTTTTAATGGATATCCGGGAAAGCCTCCTCCTGTACCTACATCAATTATAGTCTTTTTTTCTTTAATTGCAGATTCATTTAAAAGTAAAATACTGTCCAGAAAATGCTTAATATAAATTTCTTCGTCATCCTTAATAGCTGTTATATTTATTTTTTTATTCCATTCTTTTAAAAGGTCCCTATATTTGACAAATTTATTTTCTATTTCAGAGCTATAAGGTATATTCAACTGTTTAAATCCCTCTTCTAAAGTTTTTATCAAGGTATTCTCCATTTAATTTTTCTATTGCTTTAATTATTGATTATTTAATTATTATTATAAGTCATTAAATAAATTAAAAGCACGTTTATATCTGAAGGTGAAACGCCGGATATTCTTGAAGCCTGCCCTAATGAACTCGGTCTTATCTTGTTAAGCTTCTGCCTAGCTTCTAGCCTCAAGCTCCCAACATCATTATAGTCAATATCTTTCGGAATTCTTTTGTTTTCGAGCTTTTTAAACTGTTCCACCTGTTTTACCTGCTTTGAAATATAGCCTTCGTATTTTATGACTGTCTCCACATAATCCTTTATTTTTTTCTCCAACTCAGGTCTATCTTTATCAAAAAACACCATATTGTCATAATTTAACTCCACTCTTTTCATAAGTTCATAAAAACTCATTGGCATTTTTAATGGTGAACTTCCTATGTTTTCCAATGTTTCATTCACTTCTTTTTTGGGAGTAATTTTTATATTTTTAATTCTTTTTATTTCATTTTTTATTTTTCGTTTTTTATTTATAAATCTCTGATAACGTTCCTCTGTTACAAGACCTACTCTATAGCCTTTTTCGGTAAGCCTCTCATCTGCATTATCTTGTCGTAAAAGCAGCCTATATTCAGCCCTTGATGTCATCATTCGATATGGCTCATTGATTCCCTTCGTTACCAAGTCATCTATTAAAACTCCTATATATGCTTCAGAACGGTCTAAAATTAAAGGCTCTCTGTTTTTTAAGTTCATTGCTGCATTTATTCCCGCAATTAATCCTTGAGCCGCAGCTTCTTCATATCCAGAGCTTCCATTTACTTGCCCTGCAAAAAATAAATTTTTAATCGTCCTTAATTCTAAATTCGATTTTAGTTGTGTCGGATCTATACAATCATATTCAATAGCATAAGCCGGTCTCATTATCTGTGCATTTTCCAAGCCTATCATTGATCTATACATTGGAATCTGCACCTCGTATGGCAATGAGGAGGACATACCCTGAATATACATTTCTTTTGTATCCAATCCTTCCGGTTCAACGAAAAGCTGATGTTTTTCCTTATCAGGAAACTTTACTACCTTATCTTCAATTGAAGGACAATATCTGGGTCCAACACTTTTAATAACTCCTTCGTACAAAGGTGACCTATCCAAGTTTTTTCTTATTATAGAATGTGTTTTTTCAGTTGTATACGTTATATAACAAGGAACTTGATCAATATTTATTTTATCGTTCATAAACGAAAACGGAATTACTTCTTCATCTCCTGGTTGAAGTATCATTTCTTCATAATTAATCGAATCAGAATGTATTCTTGCCGGAGTACCCGTTTTAAATTTCCTTAGTTCAATTCCAAAATTCAACAATGACTGAGAAAACACGTTGGAAGGAGCCAAACCGTTTGGACCTGACGAATAATTCAATTCTCCTATATATACCCTTCCCTTAAGATATGTTCCTGTGGTCACTATTACTGCTTTGGCGTTATAGTATGCGCCATGTTTTGTATATACATTAAACCTCTTGTCATCTTTCACTTCAAGACATGTAACTTCAGACTGAATTATTTCCAGGTTTTCCTGATCTTCCAAGGCCTTTTTCATTTCAGTGTGATATTTATTTTTGTCAGCTTGTGCTCTTAATGAATGTACTGCAGGCCCTTTGGAGCGATTTAACATCTTACATTGTATCATAGTCTTATCTATAATTAAAGCCATTTCTCCGCCAAGTGCATCTATTTCCCTTACTAAGTGCCCTTTTGCCGTACCGCCAATATGAGGATTGCACGGCATCATTGCTATTGAGTCAAGGCTCATTGTAATAACTATGGTCTTCATTCCCAAACGTGCTGAGGCAAGAGCAGCTTCACATCCGGCATGTCCGGCTCCGATTACTACCACATCAATACTTTCAGCAAGAAAATCTCTCACTTTTTCTTCCATTTCATTCCTCTTTCTATTTCTACTTGCCTATACAAAAATCATTAAATATTCTATCAATCAAATCATCACTTACAGACTTTCCCACAATAAGACCTAAATACTGTGCCGCCTGTTTCAGATCAATTTCGACAAGATCCACGGTCATATTGTTTTTAATAGAATTCAACACTTCATTCAAACTGTCTTTAGTACTTTTCAACAATTCCTTGTGTCGTACGTTATTTATTATAAGCTCGTCACTTACATTAATTGTGCCTTCAAAAAACATACTGCTTATTTCATCTATTATTTCATCTAATCCTTGATTTTTTAACACTGAAACATTTATAGCTTTCTTTTCAATATTTTTATAGTTACTTAAATCTAACTTGTTTTTTAAATCTATTTTATTCCTTACATAAAGAACTTTTTTATCTTTAATATAATTCAATATTTTTATATCGTTATCTTCAAGATTCCTTGACGTATCAAAAATCATTATAACCAAATCAGCTTCATTTACTTTTTGAAGGGCTTTTTCAACTCCGATTTTTTCTACTTTATCTCCCGTTTCCCTTATACCGGCAGTATCTGTTATTTTCAGAGGAACTCCTTTAACATTAACATATTCTTCTATGGTATCTCTTGTAGTGCCTGGAACTTCAGTAACTATAGCACGATTTTCATTTAAAATAAAATTCATGAAAGAAGATTTCCCTACGTTAGGTTTACCTAAAATTACGGTCTTAATGCCCTCTTTAAATATTTTTCCTGTATTTTCAGTCTTAATTAATTTATCTATTTTTTTTATCATTTTTTTACTTATTTTTTCAACCTGACTTATGGTTACTTTCTCTTCGTCGTATTCAGGGAAATCTATATTTACTTCTATATTCGCAAGAATTTTTGTTATTTCACTTATCATTCCATTTATTTCTTCAGATAGCTTTCCTTCCAAGTGATTCATAGAAATTTCATAACTTGAATCGGTCTTAGAACTTATTATGTCCATAACTGCTTCTGCTTGAGTCAAATCAATTCTTCCATTAATAAACGCCCTTTTTGTAAATTCACCTCTTTCTGCCAGCCGGCAGCCGTGATTTAAAACCATTTCTAATATCTTTCTAGCAGAAATTATGCCTCCATGACAGTTAATTTCGATAACATCTTCTCTTGTATAAGTATTTGGCTTCTTCATATATGACAGCAGTACTTCATCAATTATTTTACCATCTTCATCTACAATATAACCATAATGAAGGTACCTTGGCTTTAAATAATCTACTTCTTGTTTGTTTTTCTTTACAAATATTTTCTTAGCAATATTTAGCGAATTATCACCGCTTATTCTTACTATATTAATACCTGCATTGCCTAAAAGAGTAGCAATTGCAGCTATTGTTTCAGTACTCATCTTACCACCGCTACTTTCTAATCATATATATTCTACATTAATTTTTATTAAATGTACATAGCAATTTACAGAGTTTTAAATTATATGCTCTATTTATTATTTTAAAAAATATAACCCGGTTTTCCGGGTTATAACCTACAGCATTATTTTCAATATTATTTTAAATCTATTACAACCTTTCTATACGGTTCCTCACCTTCAGAATATGTCATAATATCATTTTCTTCCTGCAAAGCAGAATGTATAATTCTTCTTTCATAGGGATTCATAGGCTCAAGTCTAATTTTATGCCTATAATACCTGCATTTATCAGCCATTTTCTTTGCAAGCTTTTTTAATGTTTCCTCTCTCCTTGCCCTGTAGTCTTCAACATTAAAAATTACTCTTACGTAATTCTCTCTTCCTTTGTTTACTATCAAGTTCAATAGAAATTGAATTTCATCTAAATTCCTGCCTCTTTTTCCTATGATTATTCCCTTATCGTCTTCACAAATTTTAACTATATCAACCTTTAACACGCCGTCAGAAAAATCCACTTCATATTCAGCATCTATATCCATCTTTTTTAGCAAAATTTCAAAAAATTCTTTTGTTTTTTCTTCCGGACCATTTGTAACCGTTACCTTAACTTTTGCATTTTTATTTCCGATTAATCCAAACAAACCTTTGGACGGCTCACTAATTACATCAACCGTCACTTCTTCTTTCTCCACTTTTAGTTCTTCCAATGCTGCTTTAACGGCTTCGTCAACAGTAGCTCTTTCAATAGTTACATCTTTCATCTATTTTAATTCCTCCTTAGAATTTTTGGACGAATTCATTATAATATATTGTTGCAATAATTGAAATATATTAGAAATGACCCAATATAACCCTAATCCTGCCGGGAATTGAATACCAAATATAAATATCATCAAAGGCATCATCATATTCATTGATTTTTGAGTTGCTTCCTGTTGCTCACCCATTGACGGCTGTGAAGCAGATGTCATTTTGCTTGTCAAATATGTTGTAAATGCAGAAATTGCAGCCAATATAGGAAATGCAGATCCTATAAAAGGAAGAGATACTCCTCCCATAGAAAGACCATTTACTACATTTATCATAGCTTCATTTACACCCTTAGCAAGATCCTCCGCAACAAATATATGATTTTCTGTAAAACCAAGATCTTTAATCCATAAAAAAGTTTTATTCATGGAATCAAAAAATACTTGATCTTGAAAAACGTATTTAACAGGCTGTTGAATTACATAAAAAAATGATATAAGTATTGGAAATTGTAACAACATAGGCAAGCATCCGCTAAATGGGCTGTAGTTGGCTTCTTTATATAATTCCATCTGCTTTCTTTGCAATGTTTGAGGGTCTTTGCTATATTTCTTTTGAAGTTCCTGCATTTTTGGATTTAAATCCTGTAATTTTTTCATTGATTTTGATTGCTTTAAAGTAAATGGCATCATTATCAACTTAAATATTATTGTTGACAATATTATTGCAATCGCGTATGCAGAAATATATTCAGTATCCAATGTTGACACCATATTATATAACAGTTTAACAAGCATACCCATAGGTTTTGCTATAAAATCTAAATTCATTATTATCCTCCGTATTATTTCAAAGGGTCATACCCTCCGGGGTTGAAGGGATTACATTTAAGTATTCTTCGGATACCTAAATACGAACCTTTAAAGAAACCGTATTTTTGTAATGCTTCGATAAAATATTGCGAACAAGTTGGATAGAATCTACAATGCCTAATTCCGAAACTTGAAGAAAACTTCTGATAAATTCGTATTAATAAAATAAACAGCCTGCTTATTTCAAATCACCTTTCAATAATTTTTTATTCTTCATTAATTTATTAAATGACTTTTCAAGACCTTTGTAATTGGACCTTTCTGCATTAACTCTGGCCATAATGACAATATCGTAACCTTCCTTAAAATTATACTCATTTAATCTGACTATTTCTTTGAGTCTTCTTCTTATGACATTTCTTGACACAGCTTTTTTCATTTTTTTTGCAGCTGTAAAACCAAACCTGTTATATCCTAATCTGTTTTTTTTTACAAATAAAACAAGATTATAATCAGAAATTGAATTATTGCAATTATAAACCGACCTATATTCACTATTACTTTTAATTATTATCATTATATTTCCTCAGGTTATGCTTTTAATTTGAATAAAAGGCCACAAATGCGGCCTTATGCTGACAACTTTTTCCTACCTTTTGCCCTTCTTCTCTTTAAAATATTTCTTCCTGATTTTGTACTCATTCTTTTTAAAAATCCATGTTCCCTGCTTCTCTGCCTTCTTTTTGGCTGATAAGTCCTTTTCATTAAAAACACCTCCTTGTATTGCAGATATATATATCAATATCTTAATTTTCACATTTTTAAATTATAATATTTCTAAATTCCTATGTCAATAATGAATATCTAATTATTACAAAAATCATCATATGACGACTGCAATTGAATTATAAGTTTCCATGCTATTGTAATATACTACATTCTATTAAATATTGCAATTATTTTTTATAAATTTAAAATTAAAATTGAAATTGTGGATAAAAAATGTTACTATGTTATATGTCTGTGGATAACTTTTTTATTTGATTAATCCATGGACAACTTGTTAATAATCCTTTAAAAATATTGATTAATCAAATTTATCAATTGTTACATGTTTTATTAACAATCAGTTAATAACTTAATATTTTAAAAAAACATGGAGATCTATTAACAAAATGTTAATTTATTTATCAATAAACGGAGGATGTTATGAATTTCGAAGAATTATGGAATGAAGTACTTGAAATAGTTAGGGAAGATACAAATCAGGTCAGCTTCAACACGTGGTTCAAGCCTCTTAAAATAGTTGCTTATAAAAATAATACCATTTATTTGGAAACAGCAGACGAATTTTTGAAAAACACTCTTAAAAAACGACATTATAATTTTCTTAAAAATGCATTTAGCTATGTTTTAAAAAAAGATACTGACCTTATTTTTACAGTACCTGGAGAAAATATTGAAAAAGAAAGAACAAAAAAAAATAATTTAAAAAACAGCACCGAATATGACTCCAACAGTAACAGAGGAAAGTTAAACCCTAAGTATAGATTTGATAATTTTATTATAGGAAACAGCAACAGGTTTGCCCATGCGGCTTCATTAGCTGTGGCAGAAGCACCGTCAACCACTTATAATCCTTTATTTTTATATGGCGGAGTAGGTCTTGGAAAAACACATTTAATGAATGCCATCGGTCATTACATACTTGAAAACAATCCAGATGCTTATGTATTGTACGTAACCAGCGAAAAATTTACAAATGACCTTATTAATTCTATTAAAGACGGTACAAATGAAGAATTCAGAAATACCTACAGAAAAGCTGATGTTCTCCTTGTTGACGATATACAATTTATTGCAGGAAAAGAAAGTACTCAGGAAGAATTTTTTCATACATTCAACGCTCTGCACGAAGCAAACAAACAGATAATTGTTTCAAGTGATAATCCCCCAAGTGAAATACCAACTCTTGAGGACAGACTTCGTTCACGTTTTGAATGGGGTCTCATTGCTGATATTCAGCCTCCAGATTATGAAACAAGGACCGCCATCCTTAGAAAAAAGGCAGAAGCTGAAAATTATAACGTACCTGATGATGTAATAGCATATATGGCTCAAAACATACAATCAAACATAAGAAAACTTGAGGGTGCCCTTATTAGAATCTATGCTTACGCCTCCCTCACCAACAAAAAGGAAGTAACACTCGAACTGGCACAAGAAGCATTGAAAAATTTAATATCTAACAACAAGAAAATTACAATTAACGATATAAAAGAAGTTGTGGCTAATTACTACAATATCACCGTTGATGATTTGATCTCTAAAAGAAAAACCAAAAATATTGCATATCCCAGGCAGATCGCAATGTATATAGCGAGAAAACTAACAGATTGTTCCCTTCCGAAAATAGGCGATGAATTCGGGGGAAGAGATCATTCCACAGTACTTCATGCATTTAACAAAATAAAAAATGACATGGAAAACAGCCTGGATGCAAAGAAAAACGTAGATGATTTAATTTCCATGCTTAATAATTAAAATAGTAATATAATTAATAACATTAAGGATGTTGACAAAAAGTGGACATGTGTTAATGAAAAGTTGCCACTTGTTAATAAGTTTTATTTTTCTATAAACTATCAACATCTATAAATTTTTTTAATCACTCGAAAATCAATATGATTATGACTTTTCAACAAATTAACACATACTACTATTATTACTAATATAATTTATATATTTCTTTACTGAATTCATACCTCTAACTTATACACATTCATATAAAAAAGGAGAAAAAAATGAAGGTAAAAATAAATCAAAATGAACTTAATAAAAGCATAAATATTGTTCAAAGAGCAGTATCCTCAAGAACACCTCTTCCTATTTTATCAGGTATATTAATTGAAGCTAAAGACCAAATGCTGATAATGACAGCAACAGATTTAGATTTGGGTATAAAAACATATTCTCCATGTAATGTTGAAGAAGAAGGTTCAATTGTAGTCCAAGCTAGGCTAATAGGTGATTTTGTAAGGAAACTTCCTACTAATACTTATGCATATATAGAAACTATTGGGAATAATAACAATATAGGGATAAAATGTTTAAATTCGGAAATTAATATATTGGGCAATTCAGCTGAAGAATATCCTGACAATACTTTTGTTAATGAGGGTAATTCTTTTACAATTAAATCTGAATCATTAAAAAACTTAATAAAATACACCTATTTTGCAGCAGCACAGGAAAATATAAAACCTATATTTACAGGATGTCTTATTGAAATAAAAAATAATACTTGCACCGTTGTTGCTTTAGACGGATATAGGATGGCTGTTAAAACAGAACCAATAGACTGCAGTATGAATTTTTCAGTTATTGTTCCTTCAAAGGCTATGTTAGAAATTTTAAAAATAATCGAAGAAAATAAAGAAACTGTTGAAGTAACTGTATCAGAAAGCCATATATTGTTTAAGCTGAAAAATACAATTATTATTTCTAATCTATTAGAGGGAAAATTCTTTGACTACGAAGGAATAATAAAAGATACTTATGTAACTCAAATAAAGGTGCTTACAGAAGATATAAGAAATAGCGTCGAAAGAGCATCTCTCCTTGCAAGAGACGATAAAAATAATTTAATTGTTTTAGATATAAATGGCAGCAATATGAAGATCAATTCTTCTTCTGAATATGGGAATGTAGAAGAAAATATATTTGTTGAAAAAGAAGGAGAAGATTTGAAAATTGGATTCAATTCAAAATACCTGTTGGATTTTTTAAAGTCAATAGACTGTGAAAAAATAGTATTTAAACTAATGGGTAAAAATAATCCTTGTTTTATAAATGAAGAAGGCAAGGAAGATTATATATATATGATTCTTCCTGTAAGAATAGGTTAGCAGTGATTTATAAATTTGCTTGTACCGGAATTTTTATAATACTAAATAAAAGAATTAAAAGCATTCTTATAAGAAAAGGAGCAAATGATAATCATGGGGAAAATAAATATTAATACAGAATTTATTAAGCTTGACCAGCTGTTGAAATTTGCAAATGCAGTTGAAGGGGGAGGTATGGCAAAAAACATAATAATTGAAGGATTTGTAAAGGTGAATGGTGTAACTGAATTTAAAAGAGGAAGAAAGATAAGACAAGGAGATATTGTTGAACTTTATAATGATTCATCTCATAAGAATCTAATAGAAAAGTATATCATTTCAAAAGAGGAAAAATGATAGTAAAAAGGTTAAAAATTAAAAATTATAGAAACTTTAAAGAAGCTGAAGTTGAATTAAATCCTTCGTTAAATGTTTTTGTAGGAGATAACGGTCATGGGAAAACAAATCTTATGGAGTCTTTATATTTGGCTTCAATAGGGAGGACATTTAGGCCGAACAGCGAAAACGAAATTATTAATTTTAAAGAAAATAAAAGCTTTATTGAAATTAACCTTCAAAAAAACACCAGAGATATAAAAATTGAAATTCACCTTGAGAAAAATAAAAGAAAGCAAGTGTTTATAAATGGCATCAAATTAGATAAAACATCTGAAATGATAGGCATTTTAAGCAACGTTATATTTACTCCTGACGATATGAAAATTATAAAAGGAAGCCCCATGGAAAGGCGTAAATTTGTCAACATAGATATTTCTCAAATTAAGCCTAAATATAAATATCTGCTCAGTAGATACAAAAAGATATGTACCGAAAGGAATATAATACTTAAAAAGTACTATGAAAAAAAAGAAAATAAGGATATAATTAATATTTGGAATGATTATTTAGTTAATATAGGAACTGAAATTATTATGTACAGGAATGATTTTATAAATAAGCTGAAAAAGTATGCAACGGATATTTATGCAAATATTTCAGGCAACAGGGAAAACTTTGAAATGAATTATTTGTGTAATGTAGCAAATATTGATAATATGGACAAGAAAAATGTAAAAAATCAATTTTACAGAAAAATTAATTCTCATTTTAATTATGAGGTTCAAAATAAGACTACCATGTACGGTCCACATAAGGATGACATAATAATAAAAATAAACGGCAAACAATGCAAATACTTCGGCTCACAGGGTCAACAGCGCTCTGCTATATTAGCAATAAAGCTTGCCGAAATTGAAATAATTAAAGAAGAAATAGGAGAATATCCAATTTTATTGCTTGATGATGTTTTATCTGAGCTTGACAATAAAAGAAAAGGATTTTTAATAAATTATATTCAAGATATTCAAACAATAATAACTACAACGGACGATTACGAAATAAATAAAATAGCAAAAAATTATAAAAAAAGGAAATTCTATATAAAAAAAGGAAAAATTGGGTATATTATGAATTAAAGGAGATACAAATGACAGACAAGAATAATATTCATTATGGTGCAGATCAGATTCAAGTACTCGAAGGGCTGGAACCGGTGAGGAAAAGGCCGGGCATGTATATAGGTTCTACAGGAGAGAGAGGACTGCATCAATTAGTTTATGAAGTTGTAGATAACAGTATAGATGAAGCCTTGGCAGGTTATTGTGATACAATTAGTGTAACAATAAACGAAGATAATTCAGTTGAGGTAGTAGACAATGGAAGAGGCATTCCAATAGAGAAAAATAAAAAAACAGGCAAATCTACATTAGAAACAGTATTAACGGTACTTCATGCAGGCGGAAAATTTGATAATAATGCGTACAAGGTATCCGGAGGATTGCACGGTGTAGGTGTTTCTTGTGTTAATGCATTGTCTGATTACATGATTGCAGAAGTAGATTGGGAAGGAAAAAAATACAGGCAAAAATATGAAAAAGGAATTGCAAAATCGGAAGTCCAATATATTTGTGAAACTGAAGAAACAGGGACAAAAATAACATTTTTTCCTGATCCGACAATATTTGATTCAATAGAATTTAATTATTCCATTCTAAAGCATCGTATGAGAGAGCTTGCCTTCTTGAACAAAGGTATAAAAATTAACCTGGAAGACAAAAGAAATGATATTAAGGATAAATTCCATTATGAAGGTGGAATTAAGCAGTTTGTTCAATTTCTAAACAAAAAAAAAGATGCTATTCATGACGATATAATATATAAAGAAGGAAAAAGGGACAAAGTACTAGTGGATATATCAATTCAATATACGAATTCTTATTCTGAAAATATTTATTCCTTTGTAAATAACATAAACACTATTGAAGGTGGCACTCATTTAATAGGATTTAAAACAGCTCTTACCCGAGTTATAAATGATTATGCAAAAAAATACAATTTGTTGAAAGAAAATGATGTTGCAATAACAGGTGAAGATATAAGAGAAGGAATAACTGCTGTTCTCTCAATTAAAATACCCGATCCTCAATTTGAGGGACAAACGAAAACTAAACTTGGAAACAGTGAGGTAAGAGGTATTGTAGACAATATTACAGGAGAAGCTTTAGGTATTTACTGTGAAGAAAATCCGAAAACCGCAAAAATAATTATAGAGAAATCCATGAGGTCGGCAAGAGCAAGAGTAGCGGCAAGGAAGGCAAGGGATTTGGCAAGAAGAAAAGGTGCTTTGGACAGTATGTCACTTCCCGGAAAATTAGCTGATTGCTCGGAAAGGGATCCTAAGTTGTGTGAAATACTAATTGTTGAAGGTAACTCAGCGGGAGGTTCAGCAAAAGAGGGAAGAGATAGAAGGTACCAGGCGATACTTCCCTTAAGAGGAAAAATACTGAATGTTGAAAAATCGAGAATTGATAAAATATTAAATTCGGAAGAAATTAAAAATATGATTACCGCTTTCGGATGTGGAATTGGAAAAGAATTCAATATTTCAAAATTAAGATACCATAAGATAATAATAATGACAGATGCTGATGTTGACGGGGCACATATAAGGACACTGCTTTTAACTTTCTTTTACAGATATATGAAAGAACTTATTACTGGAGGGCATGTGTATGCAGCTCAGCCTCCTTTGTACAGAGTGAGAAAAGGCAAATTTGAAAAATACGTATATAGTGATTCTGAATTAAACAGTATTTTAAAAGAAATAGGAAGAGACAATAAAATTGAAATTCAAAGGTATAAAGGCTTGGGAGAAATGGATCCGGAACAACTTTGGGAAACTACCATGAATCCGGCAGACAGAATTCTTTTAAGAGTCAACGAAGATGATGTAATTTCAGCAGATGAAACTTTCAGCATGCTTATGGGAGATAAGGTAGCGCCGCGCAGAGAGTTTATCGAGCAAAATGCACGATATGTAAAGAATTTAGATGTATAAGCTGTTGGAGGATATAAATGAGCGAGAAAGAAAATGAAAACAAAAGTAAAATTATTGATAAAAATATTACCGAAGAAATGAGAAAATCATACCTTGAATATGCTATGGCGGTAATTGTGTCAAGAGCACTTCCTGATGTAAGGGACGGCTTAAAGCCTGTTCATAGAAGAATTTTATATTCTGCCCATGAATTAGGGCTTACTCCGGATAAACCTCATAAAAAAAGTGCGCGTATAGTCGGTGATGTTCTTGGTAAGTACCATCCTCACGGAGACACTGCAGTATATGATGCAATGGTTAGACTTGCCCAAAGTTTCTCAATGCGTTACCCACTGATAGACGGTCATGGCAACTTCGGTTCCGTTGACGGTGATCAGGCTGCAGCAATGCGTTACACAGAAGCAAGAATGTCAAAAATTGCATTGGAGCTATTAAGGGATTTTAATAAAGATACGGTTGATTTCAGGCCAAATTTTGATGAAACATTAAAGGAACCTGTTGTGCTTCCCAGCCGTTTTCCAAATTTACTTGTTAATGGTTCTCAAGGAATTGCAGTAGGCATGGCAAGTTCTATTCCTCCACATAATATAGGAGAGGTTATTAATGGAGTAACTGCATATATAGATAATCCTGATATAGACATTCCGGGGCTGATGAGATATATTAAAGGGCCTGACTTTCCCACGGGAGCAATAATTGAAGGAAAAGAAAATATTAGAAATGCTTACATGACCGGCAGAGGTTTTGTAAAAGTTAAATCTAAGGCTGAAATTGAGGAAGTTAAAAATAATAAAAGCAGGATAATTATTTCTGAAATTCCATACATAGTTAACAAAGCAAGACTTATTGAAAAAATTGCTCAGCTTGTGAAAGAAAAAAAAATTGAAGGAATTTCTGAATTAAGAGATGAAAGCGATAGAAGTGGAATGAGGATTGTTGTAGAAATTAAAAGAGACTTCAATCCTAACATTGTGCTTAACAATTTGTACAAACATACGCAACTTCAGGATAACTTCAGTATTATTATGATTGCTTTGGTGAATAACGAGCCGAAAGTATTGACGTTAAAGGATATGATCCATTACTATGTAGAACACCAGAGAGAAGTTATAGTAAGAAGAACCAAGTATGATTTGAATAAAGCTGAAGCACGAGCCCATATAGTTGAAGGGTTAAAAATCGCTATAGACAATATTGATGAAGTAATAAGAATAATAAGAGCATCTTATAATGATGCAGAGCAAAGACTGATAGACGCATTTAAATTATCTGAAATTCAGGCGAGAGCAATTGTGGATATGAGGCTAAGGCGCTTGCAGGGTTTGGAAAGAGAGAAATTAGATGCAGAGTATAATGAATTAGTTCAAATGATTACAAAATTTAAAGAAATACTTGCAAATCAGCACCTGGTTGATCAAATAATTAAGGACGAACTGAAAGAAATAAAGAATAATTTCTATGATGAAAGAAGAACAGAAATTATTGCTGACGAAGGAGAAATAACAAACGAAGATTTAATAGAGGAAGAAAATGTTGCAATTACCCTTACGAACTTTGGATATCTAAAAAGACTGCCAGAAGATACGTATAAGGCTCAAAATAGAGGTGGCAGAGGAATAACAGCTCTTACAACCAGAGAAGAAGATTTTGTAAAAGATTTGTTTATAACATCTACACACGATAATTTGCTGTTTGTGACAAATAAAGGAAAAATGTACAGAATCAAAGCCTATGAAGTTCCTGAGGCAAGGCGACAGGCAAAAGGTACAGCTGCTATCAATTTAATAAACATCGATACAAATGAACATATTAAAGCAATAATTCCTGTCAGAGAATTTACAGACAATGAATTTTTAATATTTGTCACAAAAAAAGGAATTATTAAAAAAACAAAATTGAGTGAATTTGATACTATAAGAAAAACAGGTCTTGTTGCTATTAAAATAGCTGATGACGATGAGCTTATCAGTGTAAATATGACTGATGGAACAAAAGACATATTTATTATTACCAAAAATGGCAAAGGAATAAGATTTAATGAAAAAGATGTTAGAGAAACAGGCAGAAATACAATTGGTGTCAGGGCAATTACAATGTCGAAAGATGACGTACTTGTATCAATAAGTATTATTAATAAAAGTGACGAGAATAAATATATTTTGACTGTAACAGAAAATGGCTATGCTAAAACAACTTTGTCTAAAGAATACAGATGCCAGAACAGGGGAGGCAAAGGAATGAAAGCGCATAGCATCAATAAAAAAACAGGACATATCGTAGGTTCGTTGATAGTTAAAAAGGATGATGATATAATGCTTTTAAGCATAAATGGTGTTATAATAAGGATGCATGCAAAAAGTATTTCAATTATGGGAAGAGATACACAAGGGGTTATTGCTATGAGAATGGGCAATGACGATAAGGTTGTTTCAATTGCAAAAGTATATTCAGAAGAAGACATTGATTCAGAAGATGAAGAATAAGGAGAGATAGAAGGAGGATTACTATTGTGTCGTTTAAAATAAATTACAGTATGAATTCAGGGAATTTTTTGGAAATAATGCTGATAGGAGAAGTAGACATATATACTTCTTCTGAGCTTAAAAATAAAATAAATGAACTGATAGAAGAAAAAAATAAAAATATAATTATAAATGGTGAACAGCTTGATTATATTGATTCAACAGGACTTGGCGTTTTGATGAGCATATATAAAAAACTACAGGACAAAAACCTGAATATTAAAGTTGTAAATCTAAAGCCAAATATCTATAAACTTTTCGATATAACCGGTTTAAATAAAGTGTTTAACATTCAGGGGTGATATAATGGATAAAATTAACTTAATTATTCCGAAGAAATCAGAATATATGAGTACTATAAGGCTTACTACCTCTGCTTTATTCAGTTCAAAAGGGTTTAATGTTGATGAAATAGAAGATTTGAAGGTTATCATTTCGGAAGTATGTACTTTTTTTATAAACAATGTGGAAAACAACAAGGAGCCTATTGACATTAAATATAAAATTTGCAGCAATAATATAATAGTAGAAGTTACTGATTTGAATTCCGGAGAAATTATCGACAAAAATAGGACAAACAGTGAAATGTGTATCATGATTATCGAAAGTTTGGCCGACAATTACAATTTTGATTTAAAAAACAAAAAAATAATATTTGAAAAAAGTATTTAAATAGGCGTTGATAATATGAGCGAAGCAATCCAACATTATAAGGTAATTAAAAATAAAGAGCTATTTTTGCAATATAAGGAAACACAAGATATTGGAATAAGAAATCAAATTTTTGACAAATATAAGTATATGGCGGAAGTTATAGCTAAAAAATATAAAAACAGGGGCATTGAATACGAAGATATATTTCAAATTGCCTGCATGGGTTTAATTTTTGCAATAGAAAGATTTGATGTTTCAAAAGGGTTTGAATTTACAAGCTTTGCAACACCAACAATACTGGGTGAAATAAAAAAATATTTCAGAGATAAAGGCTGGTCTGTCAGAGTACCGAGAAGAATCCAGGAAATATCAAGAAAAGTAAATGAAGTAAGTAATCTATTAAGTACTCAGCTGAACCATACACCGACTGTCAAAGAGATTGCAGAATATTTAGGCAGTACAGAAGAGCAAGTTCTGGAAGCCTTTGAAGCCGGAAAAATGTTTAATTCTCAATCATTGGACGAAAAATTTGAATCAAGCAGTGATGACAGCGATTTGTCATTGATGGATATAATAGGACAAGAAGACAATCAATTCATTAAAATTGAAAACGAAGATTTTATTAAGAAATCCATAAATAAATTAAATGAACTTGAAAAAAAAATAATAATAGAAAGATTTTATTCCAACAAAACTCAAAGTGAAATCGCTAAAGAAATAAATATTTCTCAAATGACTGTATCTAGAATGGAAAAAAAGTCTTTAGAGAAATTAAGAAAGGAATTTAATAAATAGGGAGGTATTATGGGGAAAAAAAGAAGTTTTACAGTAGGATTAATTATTGTATTGATTTTAGTTATAAGTTCCTTTGGCGGTATTATTAAATTCATAACGGATTATCTATGGTTTAAGGAAGTCGGATATACTCAAACGTTTTTTACTAAAATCAAGGCTCAGTTTACAATAGGCACTCCAATTTTTATTTTATTGAGTATTTTATTGTACATATTTATAAAAAAATTAAAAAAGAAGTACGATTCAGAAGCGGAAATTGTGGATACAACAAAGAATAAAAAGGCCGGCTTGTGGATGAAACTGATTTCTATGTTAATCAGCTTTTTATTCACAATCAATATAGTATCTAATATGTGGTTTGAAATTCTGCAATTTTTTAATAGTGAAAGCTTTAATATGCAAGATCCTGTTTTCAATAACGATGTAAGCTTTTACGTATTTAAATTGCCCTTAATTAATATGGTTATTGATCTTATAATTGGTATTATGTTTGTTCTTATTATTGTGACGGTTTTGTTTTATGGATATCTTGCAACAAGAGAAGGTTTTAAAAATATATCTGAGCAATTTGAAGACATTAGGTACAACAATAAGTTAGATTTAAGATTTGTATTAAATAAAAAATTCGCCACGAAAATAATAAATCAACTTTCCTTTATTAGTATTTTTGTATTTTTATTTTTAAGTTTGAAATTTATTTTAAAAAGCTATGATTTGTTATATTCCCAGCTTGGTAGAGTTTATGGAGCAGGATTTACAGACATCAACATTACACTTAACCTGTATAGAATATTAGCTATTGGCTGTTTAGTTTCTGCTATTACGTTTTTTATAGGCGCAAGAAAAAGAAATTTAAAATTTGCGCTGACAGTTCCTGTTGCATTGATAATTGTATCAGTCCTCGGTACAGGGGTGGGAATATTGGTGGAAAATTTTATAGTTGAACCGGATCAACTTTCAAAAGAAACTAAATATATGGAATACAGCATTAAAAACACCCAAAGTGCCTATGCTCTTGATGATGTAAAATCCATAGAGTTCCCCGTAAGTGATGATTTAACAATAGAAGATATTGACAGCAACAGGGAAGTTGTAGACAATATAAGGATCAACGACCAGGAGCCCCTTATTCAAGTTTATAATCAATTGCAGGGTATAAGACCTTACTATGTGTTCAAAGATGTAGATGTGGATCGCTATGTTATTGATGGAGATTACAAGCAAATATTTCTGTCTGCAAGAGAACTTGACCAGAACCGTTTAAATGACCAGGCAAGAACGTGGGTAAATCAGTACTTTAAATATACTCACGGTTATGGTATAACCTTATCACAGGTTAACGAAGTAACAGCTCAGGGCCAACCGGAGATGCTGGTTAAAAATATACCTCCCATAACAAATACGGATTTTAAAATAACAAGGCCTGAAATTTATTTTGGGGAAACTACAAATGATTATGCTATAGTCAATACCGACGAGAAAGAATTTGATTATCCCACCGGTTCCGACAATGCTGAAACATTGTATGAAGGAAAAGCGGGAATAAATCTTTCATTTTTCAATAGGCTTCTTTTCAGTATAAGAGAAAGAAGCTACAGACTATTAATTTCCAATAATATAGATTCCAACAGTAAAATAATGTTAAACAGAAATATAATTCAAAGGATTTCTGAAATAGCTCCATTTATGTATTTTGATGCTGATGCATGTATTGTTGCCAATCAGGACGACGGTAAGCTTTATTGGATAATTGAGGGCTTTACTGCAAGTGACAAATTCCCATATTCGCAGCCTACGGATAGATTCATAAAAGAATGGAATCCAAATTATGTGAGAAATTCAGTTAAAGCTGTAGTAGATACTTATGACGGTTCGGTTGATTTTTATGTAGCCGATGAAAATGATCCTATAATAAGAACATATGAAAAAATATTTACAGATTTATTTAAGCCTATTAGTGAAATGCCGAAAGGAATAAAGGATCATATAAGATATTCGCAAATTTATTTTGATGTTCAGTCAGATATGTATAGATTATATCACATAAAAAATCCAACAGTATTTTTTGGCAGAGAAGATTATTGGGACATTGCAAAAGAAAAATATATGGATTACGGCGAACAAAGTGTGGAATCAAGTTATTTAATGTTTAAATTCCCAGATGAAGAAGATGTGGAATTTGCTTTGACTACTCAGTATACACCTCAGAATAAAGATAATATGATTGCTCTTTTAGCTGCAAGAAATGACGGAGAAAACTACGGAGAACTGGTTCTGTATGAATTTCCGAAAACAAAGACCATACCGGGGCCTAACATGATAGAAACAAAAATTGAACAAGATACGACAATATCTTCACAGCTTACTTTGTGGAATCAAGTAGGTTCAGTAGTTTTAAGAGGAAACACTTTAGTTGTCCCTATAGAAGACTCATTGCTTTATGTTGAGCCTATATATCTTAAATCAGACACAGAAAGCAATTTTCCAGAAATGAAAATGGTAGTTGTATCCTTCGGCGAAAAAATTGTAATGGAACCTACTCTGGATCAGGCAATTGAAGGTATATTTGGTATAACCGATAATAATAATCAACAGCCTGAAGAAGAAGTACCTGACAATACAAATATTAGTGGTTTAGTAAAGCAGGCAAATGATGTATTCAATAAAACTGTTAAAGCTTCTCAGGGAGGAAACTGGGCTGAATACGGTGAAAAACTAAAAGAACTTGAAGATATATTGAACCGGCTGAATTTGATGACTAATGGCAATATACAAAATACTGATACAGAAAACAATCCTACGGAAGAAACGTCAGAATTGAATGGAAATTCAGATACAACAGAATAATAATATTCATCATTTGCAAAATTAAAATTAGCTACTAAAAAAGTAGCTGTTAAAAAATTAGTGGAGGATTATTATGAAATTTACATTTAATCATTTTAATTTTAATGTACTTAATTTGGAAAAAAGTATTATGTTCTATGAAAAAGCATTAGGTTTGAAAGAAGTAAGAAGGAAGAAAGCGGAAGATGAGAGCTTTATATTAGTTTATCTTGGAGACGGTAAAACAGATTTTACTTTGGAGTTAACATGGATGAAGGATAGAATAAATCCCTATAACCTAGGCGATGAAGAATTTCACTTAGCTGTAGCAACTGATAACTATGAAGAAGCTTTAAAAAAACATAAGGAAATGAGCTGCATAAAATTGATTAACCAGTCAATGGGAATTTATTTCATTACCGATCCCGATGGATATTGGATTGAAATTGTAAAAAAGTAATAAAATAATAAGGAAGATAAGAAGGACATTTATGGAATACAAAAAATTTGGTAATATAATATTCGCCAGAATTGATAAGGGCGAAGAAATTGTTACGAAGATAATGGAGATTTGTGAAAAGGAAAAAATAAAGCTGGCAAATGTTAATGCTCTTGGTGCGGTTGGAGAAATGGAAATAGGTTTGTTTGATACGAAACAAAAGAAATATTATGCTGCAAAACATACCGGAGACTTTGAAATTGTATCCCTTACGGGAAACATCACAACTAAAGATGGCAAACTTTACAACCACCTGCATCTTAGTGTGGGAGATAAGGACAATAAAGTATGGGGCGGACACCTGAATTCTGCTGTGGTGAGTGCAACTTGTGAATTATTTATTTATACAATTGATGGAATTGTTGAGAGAGAATTCAGTGAAGAAATAGGGTTGAATCTACTTAAGTTTTAATGTTTATCATCAAGAATTTTTCTTTTCTTTAAATATTGAATTAATTGATTAACTTAGGGGCTATAAAAGCCATGTCAAAAATTGTAAATGTGAATGTGAGTAAAAAAAATGAGCAGTAAAAATTTGTTGTATTTAACAAAAATAGAAAGTGAAGATTTTATATATATTTATAAATGGTTTTCTGATAAGGAATTTTTAAAATTTTATGATTATATGCCTCCGGTTCCTCAGAACATAAAACAAGTAGATAAAACTTTCGAAGACTATAAAAAAAATGAAGAATCAATCGTATTTGCCATAAAACTTTTCTCTGAAGGAAAAATTATAGGAATAGCCGGATTTGACGATATTATAAAAGAAAACAAAGTTGCCACGTTGTTTATCGGTATAGGTAATAAAAATTTAAGAGGCAGAGGATATGGCGGTGAAACTCTAAATCAGCTGCTTGATTACGGTTTTAATAAATTGGGATTTTACAGGATTCAGCTTAATGTTCTGGAATTTAACGTGAGAGCAATTACCCTATATGAAAAAGCCGGCTTTACAAAAGAAGGTACTTTAAGAGAATTTGTTTTGAGGGACGGAAAAAGATATAACCTGCATATTTATGGACTCTTAAAAAATGAATGGATTTCAAGGTAAAAGCTGCTACATTAAACTTTGCAACAGCTTTTTTACATTTTTTTTTCATTTGTTTAGGCAATGTGACTGTCTAACAATTTTGTGAAAGAAATTAATGGTTTTACACCTATTTCCTTTGCAGCAATTTTGCCATCCTTAAATAAAATTACTGTTGGAATACTTTGAATTCCATATCGGATAGACAATTCTTGATGCTTGTCTACATCAACTTTTGCAACCGTAATTTTTTCGGAATATTGATCTGCCAATTTTTCTATTACAGGTGCAATCATTCTGCAGGGTGCACACCATACAGCCCAAAAGTCAACTAAAACTAATTTTTCTTTCGCTATTAAATTATCAAAATCTTCAGTGCTGTTTACATATGTTATCTTTTCCGCCATTTTTAATTCTCCTTAACTTTATCTATTTGTAAAGCTGCATGCTGGGCAGCAATTAAACCTTCTCCTACTGCCTTTGAAAGCTGCAGCGGTTTACCTGTTATGTCTCCTGCTGCATAAATTCCTTTAATGCTTGTTTCCATATTCCTATTTACTTCTATGAAATTTCCATTAATTTTTAAACCTTCTACCAATGTTGCCGGAGCAACAGCATCTCTCAATATAAAAACAGCATCTGCAGGAATATTCTTTTTTTTCTCTGCAACACCTTGAACCTTATCATTACCGATAATTTCAGAAATGGTGCCATTTATATAAGTGATATGTTTATCTAAATTTTCCGGATGAGGTTTTTTTGAAATAAATGTTACAATAACTCCTATACTGTTTAAATAATTTGCTTCTTCAGCCGAATCCTTTGATTGATCCCAGACTATTGCCTTTTTTCCACGATAGAGCATGCCGTCGCAAGTTGCACAGTAACTTATGCCTTTTCCTAAGAGATCTATCTCTCTGTTAAGTTCTTTAACTCTGGATGACCCCATGGCTAGTATAACTTTCTTTGCTTCTTCAATTTTTCCGTTGATATTGACCATGAAACTTTCTCCCATGGGAAGAATGTTTACAACTTTCCCATCTTCTATTTTTATGTTCATAGCTTTTGCATGTTCTCTAAATCTGTTCATTAATTCCTTTCCGGTAATATTGTAAAAGCCTAAATAGTTATTAATCTTTTCAGCCCTTGATAAATAATTTTCACTATTTGAGAAAATGCGGGTAGTTTTTCCTCTTGTTACTGAATTTACTGCTGCTGACATGCCTGCAGGTCCGGCACCGACTATTAATATATCAATCATTTTTATTTCCTTTCAGTTCATTTGAATCTATAATTTCAAGCTTGCTTGAGTCAATATATTTATTGCACCTGGGACAGTAATATTTATGTTCAACCTTGCACTTGCAGCTGCTGTGAACTAAATATTTAAATGATTTATTTAGATACTTTTCCCCCCACATTATTAAGCTGTTAAAAACATTTGACAAATCCATTCCTTTTACAGTCAATGTATATTTGTACCTGGGGGGATGAATTTGGTAAAGCTTTCTGGTTATTAATTCATCAGATTCCATTGTTTTAAGGCGTTTTGACAGTAAATTAGTGGGAATTCCTTCAAGTTCATTCTGTATATCTTTATAAGTTTCACATCCCAAAAAAATACGGTACAATATTAAAAGTGTCCATTTGTCACCTATTATATTCAATGTATGTGCTATATTGCAGGGTAAATTATATTGGTTTTTCATTTTTTCTCCTTAATTCTTGATTTAAAGCAGCAGCCTGCTTATTGCAGCAAATTTGCCTGTAAATGCAGCAATGCCGATTACAATTAATATAATTCCTCCGGCTTTAATTGTATATCTTACCATATTCTTTTTTTCTCTGAAAAAATTTAAAGTCTCTGTAGTAAAAACCCCTAAAATAATAAATGGCAGTATAAAACCTAAAGTATAAATCAAAACCAATATATTTCCTGAAAAAATATTATCTGCATTTGAAGCCAGTATAAGAATCGAAGACAAAGCTGGTCCTATGCAGGGAGTCCATGCAAAACTAAATGTAAATCCCATTATGTACGCTATGATAAAATTCATTTTTTCCATATTTAATTCTAATTGAATTCTTTTTTCTACATTTAAAAAATTCAATTTAATCAAATTTAATTGAGAAAGACCCATTATAATAATAATTATTCCCCCTATACGACTGAACAAAACTTTTTTTTGATTTAAAAATATTCCCAGTGCGGAAAAGGACAGTCCTAGTGTGAGAAAAACACTTGAAATCCCTAAAATAAAAAACAATGTATTAACAAAAACTATTTTTTTATCGTATATTACAATTCCATCTAAACCGGTTCTTTTGCCGTTTCCTGCAAGATAGCTTATGTAAACCGGTATGAGAGGAAGTACACATGGTGAAAAAAAAGAAAAAAAGCCTTCAAGAAAAATAAATATAATACCTATATTATTTGTTAAAGAAATTTCAGCCAATACTGCCTCCGTATTTTTTATTAAATTTAAAATATCACGGTTACTTTATTTTGTCAAGTAACTATAAAAAATAATTTGATAAACAGGTTGATATAATTTTAGTATTCTATTATAATCTATGAAGATATGTTTATTAAATGAAAAAAATGGGTAAATACTATAGTATAAATAAAATAGGAGTTGATTATTATTATTAGTTTTAAGTGTTTAACACTTGAAGATAAAGAAATGATAGAAAAATATGTGAACAAGGAAAAACTAGAATCTTATGAATACTTGTTTTCATCTCTGTATATGTGGAGAAAGCTGAATAATGTTAAATATGCAATAATAAATGATGCACTCATTATAGAAAAAAACGAAGAAGGAAAGGGAACATTCTATGCTCAGCCTTTGGGATATGATAAAGATAATTTAACAGAACTTGTGGATATACTTATTGAAAGAAATACGAATTTTACGGACAGAGATTACCTATTTGGAGACGTTGACGAAAATTTCATAGAAGATTTAAAAAAATATACCGGATTTAATATTAATGTGACAGAGGACATAAATGATTCTGAGTATGTTTATAGAACTAAAGATTTAATTGAACTTAAAGGGAGAAAATATCATGGAAAAAAAAATCATTTTAATTCCTTTAAAAAATCATATGAATATGAAATTAAAAAAATAAATAACGAAAAAGTAATCAGGGATTGTATGACATTGCTTCACAAATGGCATGAAGAAGTTGCGGTAACTGTGGACAAAGAAATGCTAATGGAAATTGATGCAATAAAGGATCTTTTCAGTGAACTTCATCTTTTTGATCTTAAATCAATTGCAGTATATGTAGATGAAAATTTGGCAGGATTTGCCGTGGGAGAAATAGCAAATGGAAATACTGCAGTTATTCATGTTGAGCGAGGCGAAATATATTATAGAGGAATATATGCTTTTTTGAACAGGAAATTTCTAATTGATAGTTTTGCCGATACTGAATTTGTCAATAGGCAGGAAGATACAGGAAATGCCGGATTAAGGAAGTCCAAGAAATCATACCATCCCATAAAAATGGTAAAAAAATACTTACTTAAGGTTGTCTAAATTATACTTAAGGTGTAGAATAAAAAGGATATAAGATAAAAATATGGCTGTGGGAGGAAATATTATGGATAATTTTGAGAAAAATTTGTTTGATGAAAACAAGAATAATTTTAACAGTGGATATGATAATATTAACTTTATAATGCCGAACTTTGAAAAACCAAAAAAGAAAAGAAACAGAAAAAAAACATTATTCAGTTATATTGCAATAGCATTAATTGCCGCTATTATAGGTGGGGCAGCAGGAGGGTATTTGGCCCTTGGCAGAATGAATATTGCAAATAATAATGTTATTCCGCCGGTGCTTACAGCACAGGACGTTAATATAAATTTAACTGATGATGTTTACTTTGCAGTAGCTGTGGCCGAAAAAAATCAAAAAACCGTTGTAGGAATTACAACAGATGTTGTTCAGCATTACAATACATTTTTCGGTCCGTACACTGAAAAGGCACAAAGCATGGGATCCGGATTTATAGTTAATCCAAATGGATATATACTTACAAACTCACATGTTATCGGAGATGGAAAGTATGAAAAAATTACAGTTTCTTTAATTGATGGTTCTACAGAAGTAGGAGATGTTTTATGGTATGACACTACTTTGGATTTGGCAATAGTTAAAATAAATAAAGCAGGATTGCCTACAGTGGAATTAGGGGATTCAGACAGTCTAAGGGTTGGTGAACCTGTTGTAGCAATAGGAAATCCAATGACATTGGATCTTGAAAGAACGGTTACACAAGGTATTATCAGCGGTTTAAACAGGTCTATTGCATTTGAAAACGGAACGGTAATAGAACCTTTGATTCAGACTGATGCATCAATTAATGCAGGCAATAGCGGAGGACCTTTATTCAATGCGTCAGGTCAAGTAGTGGGTATAAATACGGCAAAGGTAAATACTGCGGAAGGCCTTGGATTTTCTATTCCTGTCAATACTGCTAAACCAATTATTGATCAGATAATAAAGACCGGGAAACTTACAACTTTGTATATAGGTATTAAAGGTATAGGAGTGGAAGCTTACGAAGCTGCTTTAGGAATAGACGTGGCTGCTGATTATGGAGTTGTAGTTATTGAAACAATTGCCAATTCTCCGGCAACTGAAGCAGATTTAAATCCGGGAGATGTAATTACTGCAATTGACGGTGACAAGGTAGCAAACATGTCTGATCTGAAAAGAAATTTATACGAATATAATGACGGCGACATTGTAGAACTGACTATAATTAGAAATGGTAAAGAACAGAAAGTTCCAATGACATTAAAAACAAAGCCTGCAGAATATTAATACCATCAGCTTTTTTATAGTATTGTAATACAAAGAAATAGTGGAAAGCGTATCAAATGATTTATGAACGTTTATTGGATTTGTGAGCACAGTCCTTGCATATTCCATAAATTTCTAGGTTATGGCCCATAATCCGGAAATCATCATCCTCAATTTGAGGGACGAATTTTTCCATAGGACAATTATCAACAGGAATAATTTTATGACAGTTCACACAAACGGCATAGTGTTTATGCTTAAATTGATTTAATTCATAGACGGCCATTTCGCTGTTCATGACCGAAAGCTTGTTTACTATGCCTTTTTTGACAAACAGTTCTAATATCCTGTATATTGTGGACAGCCATACGTTGCTCCCGTTTTTTTTGATTTCTGAAAATATATCCGCTGCACTTAAAGGTTTCTCTGTCTTTTCCAAGACGGAAATAACAGCTTTTCTTGTTTCCGTTTTTTTTAATCCTTGAGGCCATTTCAGTTTCTTATTTTCCAATTATATTCACTTCCTGTTACCATTTCATTTGTTTAATAATATAACTATATGTTGTGTTTTGTCAACTTGACCCTTATCCTTGAAATAACAGCCCTAATACATATAATCACAATAAGGCACATAACTCCTGTCAGCACGATGGTTCCTCCAGGCTTCAGTCCTGCGTAATATGCTGCATAAAGCCCAGTTAACATGGAAAATACGGCAAAAATAATTGAATAAATTACTGTCTGCTTGTAGCTTTTTCCAAGCTGCATTGCACATGCAACAGGAACAACCATCATGGATGATACAATTAGTGCACCTACTGTCCGAGCTGCTATCGACACTGTTATTGCAGTAAGTATAGTAAATATAAAATTTATGGTCTTTACCGGAATACCTGCCAACCTTGCTGATTGTTCATCCAGGGCAATATAAAATAGTTCCTTGTACAGGAGGACAAAGGTTAGAATTACAATACAACTTATAATGATTACCAGCATTGTTTCAAAATCGCTGATAGCTACAATGCTGCCAAACAGGAAACTGTTGAAATTTGCTGTATTTTTTACAAAACCGGATAATATACCTGCCAATCCCACACCTGTAGACATAACTATCGCAATTGACATTTCCGCATATTTTGGGATTTTTTTACGTATGGCTTCTATTCCAAGAGCTGCCAAAGTGCATGCAATAATTGAACCTAAAATAGGATTTATACCTATTATAAGACCTGCGGCAACACCAGCTAAGGAAGTGTGAGATAGAGCATCTCCAATCATTGAAAGACGCTTTAATACTACAATTATACCTATACAGGGAATAATAACGGCAAGAAGGATTCCAACAATAAATGCCTTTCGCATAAAATTATATTCGAATATTTCCGCCATAGTTATAAATCCTCCCTTTTGTAAAAGTTTTGCGCCGGATGTTTATGTTTGTGTAAAAGTTCTTCAGTAATTTGTTCTCCGGTAAGTTCCATTAGAGATCCATCTTCTAAGCATAGAATCCTAGATGCATGGTTTGATGTTCGTTCCATATCGTGAGTTACCATTATAATTGTAATTCCCATTTTGTGATTCAAAGTAGAAAGAAGATTATAAAAAGATTCTACATTTTTAAAATCAATACCTGTCGTAGGTTCGTCCAGAATCATAAGTTTAGGGTCACTTACCAGCACACGTGCCAGCATGACACGCTGTCGCTGACCTCCTGAAAGGTCACCGATCAGGCGCTTCGAGTATTCTCCCATTCCTACCGATTCGAGGGCTTTTAATGCTTTGTTTATATGCTTTTTTTTAGGAAGGTGCATGAGCCCTATTTGAGAGAAAAGATTTGCTGTTACTATTTCTTCAGCAGTGGCCGGAAAACTGACGTATGATTGCAGGCCGGCCTGGGGTACATATCCGATTTTTGGCCAGTTTTTGAATCGTGATACATCTTGACCGAACAGGTGTATGTATCCTTCGGAAGGTGTTAACTCTCCCAATATAAGTTGTATCAGTGTGCTTTTGCCGGCTCCGTTGGAGCCGATAACAGCTACAAAATCTCCATTATAAACAGAAAAATTAATTTTTGTAAAAATTGGTTCAACCCTATAGCTAAAACTTAAATTTTTAGCTTCTATTACCTTAGGCATAATGGCCTCCTTATTCCAACGCAGCTTTTAACGATTGCAAATTTTGGCGCATAGAAGAAAAATAGTCATCGCCGGCTTTCAGCTGTTCGCTGCTCAGTCCTTCAATAGGGTTCAGGACGTCGGTTTTCGCATTGATAGCATCAGCTATGGTTTCAGACACCTTGGGGCTTACCAAATCTTCGAAAAATATTACCTTCACTTTGTGCTCCTTGGCAAATTCAATAATTTCGGATACCCTTGCCGGATCGGGCTCGGAGTCGGGAGCAAGTCCCTCTATTGGAACCTGGTTCAGGTCATATGCGGAGCACAAATAACCGAAGGCCTGGTGCGCCACAATAACATCTTTGTTGGGGACGGCATTGAGCGTATCCTTGTATTCCTCGTCCAAAGCGTCAAATTCAGCTGCATATTTATTATAGTTTGCCTCATAATAATCTTTGTTATCCGGGTCTGCCTGAGTAAATACTTTTTTGATATTTTCCATTTCCTTTTTAGCATTTAACGGGCTGAGCCAAACATGGGGATCAAATTCTTCACTCTCATCTTCGTGTTGATCTTCCATAAGGCTGATATTCTTTGAAGCTTCCACTGCAATCAGATCTTTGTTCTGAAGGGACTCTAAAACATCCTCTGCCCAATGCTCTATACCTGCACCGTTAAAAATGAAGATATCGGCCTCTTCAAGCCCGGCAATATCAGCGGCCGTAGGCTCCCAGTCATGAGGCTCGGTTCCTGCAGGGATCATGTTTACTACATCCGCCTTGTTTCCGCCAATTTTCAATGCAAAGTCATACATCGGATAAAAACTGGCATAAACCGATAATTTTTCGATCTGTGTTTGATTATCATTCGTATCTGAAGCGGACGGCTCCTTCTCTGTTCCGCACCCGGCAAACAGTGAAAGGATTAAAACTGCCGATAAAAATATACCGCAAGATTTCTTCATTTTCAATAACCTCCAAATGTTTATTTATTGTTGTTTTATTATTATGTAGGAGTAAAAGACAAATGCATATGATTCGCATTTGCATTAATTATAATTTGTAACAGCTACAATGTCAAGAGAGAACAGAAAAAATATAATTTTCAAAGTAGAATTACATATACTTATTTAGTTAAATCTGTGTTATTTTTTGATTTAGATTAAAATAATTTTGGTTTAAATTAAGAAATGGGCGTTAGAATAAAAACATGTAAAAGCTGTCCATTATCAGAAGTAATTGAAATATGGTGCAGAATAGATCGAAATGTTTTTTATATTTCTGCAAGGTTTTCCATTAAACAAATATATATTCTAATGGATATATATATAAACATAAACAATAATATAATATATTGAACAGGAGGAAAATATTATGGATGACAATAAAAAAGATATGCCTAACGAAAGTAATGATTACATGAACAACAGATATAAGGATGTTAATTTTACAATGCAGGAATTTGAAAAGCCGAAAAAGAAAAGCAAAAAGAAAGCAATTTTCGGATATATTGCAATAGTGTTGATTTCTGCTATGATAGGCGGCGTTGCCGGAGGATATATAATTTCAAGCAAAATCAATGTGGCAAATAAAAATGCTACTTCACCGCTTACAGCCAGTGACATAAACATAAGTTTATCCGATGATTCTTATTTTGCAGAAGCTGTAGCTGCAAAGGATCAAAAAACAGTTGTTGGCATTACAACAGATGTTGTACGAAAATATGATACGTTTTTTGGACCTCAGGTTCAAAAAGGGCAAAGTATGGGATCTGGTTTTATAGTTGATCCTAACGGATACATTGTTACGAATGCACATGTTATCGGTGATGGGAAATATGAAAACATTACAGTTTCATTGATTGATGGCTCTACTGAGGTTGGTGAAGTTTTATGGTTTGATTCAACGCTAGACTTAGCGTTGGTTAAAATAAACAGAACAGGATTGCCTACGGTAGAATTCGGTGATTCAGATCAGCTTAAAGTCGGTGAGCCGGTTGTGGCAATAGGCAACCCAATGACATTAGACCTTGAAAGAACAGTTACACAAGGTATTATCAGCGGTTTAAACAGGTCTATTGCATTTGAAAACGGAACAGTAATAGAACCTTTGATTCAGACTGATGCATCAATTAATGCAGGCAATAGCGGCGGACCTTTGTTCAATGCATCAGGACAGCTTGTAGGTATAAATACGGCAAAAGTAAGTACTGCTGAAGGGCTTGGATTTTCTATTCCCGTCAATATAGCCAAACCAATTATCGATCAGATTATTAAAAACGGAAAGCTTTCAATGATGTATGTAGGTATTAAAGGTGTGGATTTGGAAACCTACGAAACGGCTTTAGGAATAGACGTTGCTGCTGATTATGGCGTGGTGGTTGTTGAAACAATTGCCAATTCCCCTGCAACTGAAGCAAATTTGAAAACAGGAGACATAATTACTGCAATTGATGGTGACAAAATAGAAAATATGTCTGATTTAAAAAGGAATTTATATGAATATAAAGAAGGAGACAAGGCAGAGTTAACCATTATAAGGGATGGTCAGGAGCAAAAAGTTATGATGACTTTAAAAGAACAGCCAGCGGATTTTAACAAACAGTGATGTTAATAGTAATGATAAATACGGCAGTATGAAAACAAGGAATAAGATTCTAATTCTGATAGCTATTAGCAGAGTATGTAATATAAAAAGAGTATAATATACTCTTTTTATATTAATTTTTTTATTTAATTTTATATGGATACTGAATTATAATTCATACTTTTATTGCTTTATGTTTTTATCTTTGTATTAATAATGAGGTTCCCATACCACCGCCGATGCACAATGTGGCAAGGCCTTTCTTAACATTTCTTTTTTGCATTTCATATATGAGAGTAACAAGAATTCTTGCTCCGGATGCTCCGATGGGATGTCCTAAAGATACGGCTCCGCCGTTAACATTTGTAATATCCGTATTTAATCCTAATTCTTTTATTACAGCTACGGATTGAGCAGCAAAGGCTTCATTGGCTTCAATTAATTCTAAGTCTTCAATTTTCCATCCTGCTTTTGTCAATGCTTTTCTAGTTGAAGATATAGGACCTATACCCATAATTTTCGGATCTACTCCTGTAGTGGCATATCCTCCAATTTCACATAAATATTTTATTCCTAGTTCTTCAGCTTTTTCTTTGCTCATTACTATAAGAGCTGCAGCACCGTCGTTAATTCCTGACGCGTTGCCTGCCGTAACTGTTCCGCCTTTTTTAAATGCTGGTTTTAATTTTGCAAGTTTTTCCATTGTGGTTCCATGCCTTGGAAATTCATCGGTATCAATTAAAATAGGGTCTCCCTTTCTCTGAGGAACAGGTACGGGTACGATTTCATCCTTGAACCTTCCTGTTTTCTGAGCTTCTTCAGCTCTGTTTTGGCTTCGCAGTGCCAATTCGTCCTGATCTTCCCTTGTAATTCCATATTGCTCAGCAACATTTTCCGCTGTTATACCCATATGGTATTGGTTAAAAACGTCTGTCAAACCGTCATAAACCATGTAATCTATTATTTGTCCGTTTCCCATTCTTTGTCCCCATCTTGTTTTAGGCAAAAGATAAGGAGCATTGGTCATACTTTCAGTTCCACCGCACAATATAACGTCACATTGACCGCTTTCAATAAATTGTGCTGCCATGCTTACAGATCTTAAACCTGAGCCGCATACTATGTTTATGGTCATTGCCGGAGTTTCCTTCGGTATTCCCGCACCTAGAGTAATTTGTCTAGCTACATTTTGACCTAACCCGGCACCTAATATATTTCCGAAATAAACTTCTTCAATAATTGATGGTTCAATTCCTGCTCTTTTAATAGCTTCCTTGGCTGCAACTACGCCCAAATCTACAGCAGATAACGGTTTAAAAACGCCTCCGAAAGAACCTACCGGTGTTCTTGCTGCAGAAACAATAACTGCTTTTTTCATGCTTTCCCTCCCAAATTTATTTGTACTTGCCATTTAATAATTTATTATGACAATTATATTAGCATAATAGTCTCTTTTTTTCAATAGGAAAAGGATATTATATATAATTTTATTTATATGCATAATTGCATATTATAGAGACATTATTGTATAATTGCACATAATATTATATACTATATAATAAGGCAAGTAATTATGAATTTATAATAACACATTGTTTAAAAAATATCAATACTAAATTGTATAATTTTTATCAAATAATTTTAAAGGATGAAAATATGAATGCTGAACATTTTAACTTTACTCTAGGTTTTGTTATAACAGATCAGAAATCTAACATATTATACTGTAATAATTACTTCAAAACAAATATATGTAAAAACATTAAAGAAATATTAAATAAAAAATTAACGATATATTTTCATGATATTGAGTGTAAAAGACAAAATTTTTTTTCCATCAAATGTGCGGATAATTCTTCTTATTACGTATCCCGCGAGAACCTTAAGTTATATGAGCATGAAGTATATGTTTTTTTCTTTTATGATATTTCAATAAACAATGAATTGGAAAAACAAATCAGCAGATTAAGCAGTCAAAAATATTTGTACAATGAAATGCTTAATAAGCTTAAGGATGGTATTTATATAACTGATGAAGAAGGCATTACTGTTTATGTCAATGATGCATTTCTAAACTTATCTGGTTTGACTAGAAAGCAAATAATCGGCAAATCTGTTTATGATTTAAGAAAGTTCAACATACTTCCGAACTCATGTTGTGCCAGGGTAATTGAAACAATGGGTACTGTTTCAACTATAAACAACTATTATAAAGGGCAAAGGTGTTTGGTTTCGGGTTCTCCCATATTTGACGAAAAAGGCAATCTTAAAAAAACAATTGCTGTTATAAGGGATGTATCAGAGCTTGATGTTTTAATGAAGAATATTACTAAAGAAAAAAATCTATTTTTAATCAATGATGATTACAATGATTATAACATTAAAACCAAAGAAGTTGTTAAGGAGCCCGTAACTAATAATGAAAAAATCAGAAGTATATATAACAGAGCTAAAAAGATTGCTAATGTGGATAGTACGGTATTAATACTTGGTGAGACAGGTGTTGGAAAGGATTTTATTGCTGCTTATATTTATAATATAAGCAGTTATAATAGAGGTAAATTTATTAAAATAAATTGCGCAGCGGTTCCGGAGCACCTTCTAGAATCAGAATTTTTTGGATATGAAGAAGGTTCGTTTACAGGAGCTCAGAAAGGGGGTAAAAAAGGTCTCTTTGAAGAAGCCAACGGAGGTGTTTTGTACCTTGATGAAATAGGTGATATGCCTTATACCCTTCAGGTAAAGCTTCTCAGTGCTATAAACGACAGAATGTATTACCGTATAGGAGGTACTGTTCCGGTTGAATTTAATGCAAGAATTATTGCAGCAACTAACGTTGATTTAAAAAACTTGGTGAAAGAAAAAAAATTCCGTGCTGATTTATACTATAGATTAAATGTTGTATCGTTTGTTATACCGGCTTTGCGGGAAAGGAAAGAGGATATTATACCACTGGCTCAGAAGTTTCTTGAATATTACAATAACAAATATGGGAAAAACTGTTATTTTACAACAGGCTGCTTAGAAGACTTCCTGGTTTATACATGGCCGGGGAATATAAGAGAATTAGAAAATATTACTGAGCGATTAGTATTGATGGCGGATTCCGCTGATATTGACAAGAATTTTTTCAGAGAGCAAATTATGCTTAATGATGCCGATGTACATGATGCAAATATTAGATTTTCATTAGACAGCAAAACCCTAAAGGAAAAACTTGCAGATTATGAAAAAGTTATCATTGAAACCACAATGGCTTCTTCGAAAAATATGAAGGAAGCAGCAGCAAAGCTTGGAATAGATGTATCAACCCTGGTAAGGAAAAAGCAAAAATACCGAAATAAATGAATTTTGTCATACCATATAAAAAAAAAACTGCGAAAGCAGTTTTTTTATTTGTAAAATCAACCATAAAAATATAAAAATTTAAATTGTAGTATAAAAAGACCAAAAATGTAAATATTACTAAATAGAACAATCATAAGGAGCCGTTATGTTTTTTATCAATAATATAAAACAAATTATTAATAATGACACAATAATAATATTTTTAATAATTAGTTATATTTTAATATTCAGGACAAGCAAGGAATTAAAAAGATCCAACTATCACAGGGATTATAAAATTGTGAAAACCACAGGCATTATATATGGAATATTAGCAATAACGGCTCTTATTGTAATAAATATTTAGGAGTATCTTATGAGCAAAAAAAATCAGGATTTACTACAATCAGAAATCCAAAAGGATCTAAACAAAAATGAACAGATCCTGAGCCAGATTTTTAAAGGTGCAGATGATATAATTTTTAGGAAGATGGAAGCAGGTCAGAATAAAAAGATAAAAATGCTTTTATTATATGTTGACGGTATGACTACAAAAGAAGCCATAAGTGAATATGCAATAGGTACACTTTTAATGCAGTTAGATCTGGAAAGACTTGAAAAAAGTGATTCTGAGCTTCAGGACGCAATTTTAAAAACCAATATATCTACATCAGAAGTACAAACTATTAAAACAATACAGGAATGTGCAGATAAAATATTGGCAGGGGAAACAGTTCTTCTTATTGATACTTGTTCAAAAGGTATAATGCTTTCATCAAGGGGATGGCCTATGAGGAGCATTCAGGAACCGTCTGCCGAAACACTTATAAGAGGCGCCAGAGATGGCTTTAACGAAACAATGAAGGTTAATATTACTCTTATCAGAAGGAGAATAAGAGACCCTAAGCTTAAAGTAAAATATATGCAGGTAGGGAACAGATCAAAAACTGATATATCAATTATTTATATTGACGATGTAGTCAATAAGACTGTTTTGGAAACTGTAAAAAAAAGAATTAAAAACATAAACATTGATGCAGTTTTGGAAAGCTCTTATATAGAAGAAATGATAGAAGATGACGGATATTCGCCTTTTCCGCAAATTGAAAATACAGAAAGGCCGGATGCGGCAGCTTCAGCTTTATTGGAAGGAAGAGTTGTAATTGTTGTTGACAATACTCCTTCAGTCCTTATTGCTCCTGCTATTTTTGTTTCATTTATGCAGTCTTCGGAAGATTATTACGAAAGATGGATGCCTTCCTGCGTTACAAGAATAATTAGATATTTGGCGCTTCCTATTGTAATGTTGCTTCCGGCACTTTATGTAGCTGTTTCACAGTATCATCCAAATTTGCTGCCCACACAGTTTGCACTGTATGTTGCAGCTTCCAGGGCTGATGTCCCTTTCCCTCCATATTTTGAGGCGTTTCTTATGGAGTTGGTAATGGAATTAGTGCGAGAGGCATCTCTGAGAATTACAAGCCCTGTAGGTTCAACTATAGGGTTGGTAGGAGGACTTGTAATAGGTCAATCCTCTGTAGAAGCGGGATTGATAACACCATTAGCAGTAATAATTGTAGCCTTGACTGCAATAGCATCGTTTGCAATACCAAGCTATAATTTCAGTACATCATTAAGGATGATTAGATTTGGATTTATTTTATTGGCATCTTTATTTGGCCTATTTGGAATATCTATTGGTATTTGTTTTTTGATAATTCACCTTTGCACACTAAAAAGTTTTGGTGTGCCATATATGACGCCGCTGTCGAGTTTTGTGGAAAACAGAAAAGATTTGAAGGATACGGTTATCAGGCCAAAAATTAAAAAAATGGTTCATAAACCCAGGTACTTGCAGTTTGAAAAAGAGGAAGGGAAATAAATGTTTAATCAAGATATTACTCCATATCAAAATATTTCGATTTTAATATTAGTATCATTTGCGTTTCAATCAATGCTTATGCCGCTTTTGCTGTCAGAAATGGATGGGCCTATGGGGTGGGTAGCAATTGTTATTGCGGCATTTCTTATTTATATTATAATTAAACCTCTTAACAAGGTTATGGAAAAATATAAAGAAGATACAATTATAAGCATTTCGAATAGGCTTTTCCCTAAAATTGTTTCTAAGACTATAGGAATTTATTACATCATTATGTTTTTAACGGCAAACAGCATATTAATGAAAGATTTTGCAGAGCAGATAAAACTTATGATGCTTTTCAGAACTCCAATCAGTACAATAATTATTGTGATTTTACTGACTGCAAGTTATGCAGCTAAAAAAGGTATACAACCAATTGCAAATATTGCTAGCATAGCAATACTTACAGGCCTTGTACCATATCTTTTTACAATAATATTTTCTACTTATTATGCGGACTATTCAAATATATTTCCTGTTTTTCCGGCTGATGTGCAGGGAATTTTAAAATCAGTACCTGCGGCAATGCTGGGGTTTTTCGGTCTTCCTGTTCTGCTGTTTTCAAATAGTCGTGTATCTGCAAAGGAAAAAAACATTATAGTTAATAAAAGATATATAATTATCGGAACAATTTTGTATATATCATGTTACCTTCTTATAATTGTAAAATTTGGCATGAAGGAAGCAGTTAATTTGGTTTGGCCTTTCATTTCAATTATGAAATTTGTAAATATACCGGGGTTTTTCTTTGAAAGTACCGAGATTGTCGGTTTGTGTTTTCAAATTATAGTAACATTCACATGTATATGTATTATTGCATATTTCACAAACCTTGCAATGCAGGAAACTTTTAAAACAAGAGAAAATGGATACTTCATATTTCTTCAAATTCCTGTTTTATATATTATGGCTGTAGCTCTGCCGGGAATGTATATGATGTTTCCATACATCCAATGGCCTATTTATGTTTTAAGCGGGTTAAATTTCTTAATACCACTGGCAGTAATATTTGTTGATAAAAAGAAGCAAGGAGCAAAAAACAGTTAATTATTTTCTAAAATAAAAATTTCCGCTACTTTTTATTATTTTTAATAAGAGGTTATAATGAAAAATATTAAAATTTTAATAATTGCAATAATAACGTCAATCGTGCTGACCGGATGTTGGGACAGTGCTGAAATTAATAAGAGAGAATATTTATTTGCAGTTGGAATAGATAAAAATGGAAAAAATCTTACTTTTACTTCCGAAATACCTAAAATAAATGAAGGAAGTGAAGAGCAAAGGATTATTTATACAAAGGAAAGCAGAAATTTTGCCGATTTTTACAGTACAAGTTACCTTCATTCGGAAAAAGCTATTTCAGACAGACTTATGCAGGTAATTGTGCTCGGCGAAGATGTTGCAAGAGATCCTGAAACCCTTAAAAAACTATTTGATGAAATTCAGCGTTCACCTCAAATGAACAGAAGAGTAAAAATCTGCATTGCCAAAGGAAAAGCTCAGGATATTATAAACACCGAGATGTCCAATAATCCTATTACAGGCAGATATTTAAGTGAAATGCTCATTAAGCTTAAAAGAGAAGGATATCAGGATATTTATACGTTTGATGAAGCTATTCTTCACTTAGGGCAGTTTGGATGTGCAATGCTTCCAGTTGTGGAGATAAACGAAGAAAGTTTAACAGTTGAGAGAGCTGCAATAATCAATGAATATGAACTTGTAGGAATTTTAGAGCCGGAGGAAGTTCAGACAATAATGCTTTTACTAAATCCCAACAAGGCAAATATAAGGAATATAAACATTGAAGTAGATGGATCAACAGTTTCGTTAGGGGCAGTGGATGTAAGTATGACAGATGACCTTGATCTAAAAGGAGATAAATTGAGTGCAAATTATAATATTTCGCTTTATTGTTACATAGATTCGTTCATTATAGGCAATAATAGTCTTGAGGACAGAAATTTTATGAACAAAGTTAAGAACGAGGCATCTAAAATGGTATCAGATACTGCTGTTAATACTATATATAAGCTTCAGCACACATATAAAACTGACCTATTAGAAGTAAAAGATAAACTGTTTAAGTTTCATAAAGCAGACTATAAAAAAATAGAGGATAAATATGATGAGGTATTTGAAGCTGCAGATATAAATATTAATTTAAACACAGAAATAAAAAGTACCGGACTTGTGAAATAAAGGAGGATAATTGGACTAATATGAGTTATTATAAGAAAATATTCATTTCTACAATGTTTGTAATTGTTGCGCTTACAGTTGCGTATAGTGTTGATGCTTACACGGAAGTAACAAAAGTTAATGATAAAGTTATACGTCTTCACGTAATTGCGAATTCTGATGAAAGTTATGACCAGCAGCTGAAATACAAAGTAAGGAACAAAATAATTGAAAAATTCGACAATGAATTTAACGACATATTGTCAAAAGGTGAAAGTGAAAACGTAATTATTGAAAAATTAGATGAGATCAGAAACGAAGCATCTATGGTAGTTAAGGAAGAGGGATATGGATATGAAGTTAATGTTTATTATGGCAATTTTAAATTTCCTCGCAAGATTTATGATGATATATTGCTGCCGGCAGGTTACTATGATTCAGTAAGAATAGAAATTGGCAAGGCTGAAGGGAAAAACTGGTGGTGTGTTATGTTCCCTCCTCTATGCTTTGTTGATTTCGGAAAAGATAAAAACACAGAGCCTGTATTTAGTATTGAAACAGAAAAAAAACTTCAGGAAGTACTTACACTAGATGAAATAGATTTAATAAAAACAAAAAGAGGGACAAAGGATATAAAGCTTAAATCAAAAGTATTTGAATTTATTGAAAAAGGCAGGGTTGATAAGACAGGTGTGTATTCTTACGATAAAAGCCGTGTGTATGCTCAGTCCAAAGCTGTTCACTAACTATGGATTAATAATATAACCGGAGAACATGTCCCCGGTTATATTATTTCTAGTTTTTGTAATTTTTTTATGCATATATAACTGGTTTTTACCTCACAATTATTTAAAAGGTATTTTGAGTTTTTTGATTTTATACTGAAGAGTCTGCCTCGGTATTTTTATTAATTTGGCTGTTTTGGAAATATTGTAATCAGTTTGTTTCAGCGCTGAAATTATTATTTCTTTTTCAACTTTTTCCACTGCTGTGTTGAGAGGCTGTATTACATTTGTATCTATGGAAATATTATTTTTTTTCTGATAATTTTTAAATTGAAAGGGCAGGTAAATTTTTTTTATAATTTCATCATCATAAAGAGAGATAACGCTTTCCACAGCGTGTTCAAGTTCTCTAACATTTCCGGGCCAACTGTATTCGATAAATATGTCCAGTACCTCTTTTGAAACACCTTTAAAAGACTTGTTGCATTTTTTATTGTATTTTTTTATAAAATATTCTGTAAGTAACGGTATGTCTTCTTTTCTTTCGGATAAATCAGGAACTACGAGAGTTATTACGGTTAATCGAAAGAACAAATCTTTTCTTAGCTGCTTTGTTTCAACTACGGTGTGAATGTCTGTGTTAATTGCGGAAATAATACGGACATCAACATCAGTTGTGGTTATTGAGCCAACTCTCCTGACTTTTCCGTCTTGCAGCACTCTGAGAAGCTTCGCTTGAAGTGATAACGGCATAGAATTGATTTCATCAAGAAATAATGTTCCTCCGTTTGCAAGTTCAAATAAACCTGGTCTGTCTTCAGCTCCGGTAAAGCTTCCTTTAGCAGAGCCGAATAATATGCTTTCCAGCAAATTTGAAGGAAGGGCTGCACAGTTTTGTGCTATAAAAGGCTTATTATTTCTTTTGCTTGAATTGTGTATTGCCTGTACAAACAGCTCTTTGCCTGTTCCCGTGCTTCCTGCTACCATTACAGGTGAGTCTGACATTGCTGCCTTGGTGCCTAATGATTTAAGATTGAGCATTTCCTCATTTTGGCCGATTATATCAAGAAAATTGTACTTGGCAATTGATTTTGACGGTTTTTTTTGGCTGCTGTTTCCTTTATATAGTTTTTTCTGAAGATTTACTATTTTTTCAGATAATTCTCTTACTTCCGTAATATTTCTGGAAATTTCCAAGGCTCCCAGCACTTTGTTGTTATAATAAATTGGAATTGTGGAGTTTAAAGTAGATATTATGTCGCCTTTATAATTGACAAAATTTTGCTCTATGTTGTAAATAGGCTTGCCTGTCTGCAGAACCTTTAGAAGAGTACTTGTTTCAGAGGTAAGTGAGGGGTATACTTCTAAAATGTGTCTGCCGATTGCTTTGTCAACGTCGATTTCATCAAGCTGCTTGGCGGCTGCATTGTAATAAACAATTTTGCCGGAAGTGTCTATTATGTGAATTCCTTCATTTATTAAATCTATTGCGCGAATTAATGCATCAAAATATTTAATATCCATAGTACCTCCTCGTGCCGAAAAGTCAGCATTTTATGCTTAAAATCAGGCGGAATTACTCGCCTGTTTATTTAAAATATATCAATTCTCAATTTATTGTATTTTTTAACAGAATTGCCTAAGATAATATTATATTCAATATAAACAAAACCCTTTCCAAATTCGTCTAAATCATTGTTATAAACAATTGTGTTAAAATATAAGTCGAAAGTACCGTAAGGCGTTGAATATAGATTTTTATAGTTTCTGTTTTTTTCAAACTCCATTTTAGAAGAAAATGTTCCTATCTTGGTCATAATTAACTTATCTTTATAAATCTTTAGCCTTGTTCTGATTGAATTGTTTTCAGTAATATGGCTTTCGTCATAATTTATAATGATACATTCCTGTGTACATTCAAGTGAAGCTTCTGTAACAAGTTCTATAACATCCTCGTTTCCTGCTTCATCAATGGTTTGAGTTGTTGTTATTTTTATCTTCACATTTTCCAATGTATGTTCTTCCTTTCTAAAGATTGTCGATTTCAATTTCATAAAGATTATCGATTTCTTTCTTTAAGAAATTGCCTCCTATTCTTCTTAAACGTTCAGGAGCATCACTGGCATAGTATTCATATTTTGGTTTTTCGTAATTTTCGTTGAGTATGTTTTTGTTTGTAAGAAGCTTTTTTAAATCTCTGGCAGTTTCATATGCAGGGTTTATAAGCCTAACCCCGTGTCCAATTACTTTTCTTATGGTATATCTCAGAATTGGGTAATGGGTGCATCCTAATACAAGGGTGTCAACATCATGTTCTACCAATTCATCCAAGTATTTTTCAGCAGTGAGTCTTGCAACATTTGAATATTCCCAGCCTTCTTCAACGATGGGTACAAATAAAGGGCACGGTATGCCTATTACTTCTGCATCGTGCAGGTATTCCATTATTTTGGACTGGTATGCATTACTGTTTATTGTAGCCGTTGTACCGATTACGCCAATTTTTCCGTTTTCCGTGGCTGTTGCTGCACTTCTTGCTCCCGGGTCAATGACACCTATAACAGGAATGTCAAAGCTTTGACGAACATGTTCAAGGGCTATTGAACTTGCAGTATTGCAGGCAATTACAATAGTTTTTACATTTTTGCTTTTTAAAAAGGTAGAGCACTGTATTGCGTATTTTCGTATTGTTTGATCGGATTTTGAACCGTAAGGTATCCTGGCCGTGTCTCCCAAATATACTATATTTTCGTATGGAAGCTGTTCTATTACTTCTCTCATTACTGTAAGTCCGCCTACACCTGAGTCAAAAATTCCAATTGGCCTGTTGTCCATTATATGTCCCCCTATAATTATTCCTTGTTTCAAAAATATATGAAAAATATTAAAATATGTTGTATAATATTATATCAAAAATTTATTTGTGGAGCAATATAAAAAGCTGAATTTTCGGCACATAAAAGTATTTTTATATTTTTATTCAATAAAAACGTTGAAAAATCGTAATTTTTATTTTTTAAATAAATTGGCATAATATTTGCAACATAATAAAAAGAAGTAAAAAATTTAATTGTAATAATTCAGGAGGCGTTATGTTTAAAAAAGGGAATCCATACGGAACTCACAGATCTACTGAACCAAAAGGTGCGCTGCCCCAGCCGGCACTTAAATTGGATAATACAATGGAAATTTATGATAATGAAATATTGATAAATGTTCAGACATTAAATGTGGATTCTGCAAGCTTTACTCAAATAAATGATCAAGCAGGTGGTGATATAGAAAAAATAAAGGAAATAATGAAGGGAATTGTTGCTGAAAGAGGAAAGCATCAAAACCCTGTAACAGGTTCAGGAGGAATGCTCATAGGAACTGTTGAGCAAATAGGTCCTGCACTTAAAGAAAAGACGGATTTAAAGGTAGGTGATAAAATTGCTACATTGGTTTCGTTATCACTGACACCATTGGTTATTGATGAAATACTTGCAGTAAGGAAAGAAATCGATCAGGTTGATATTAGAGGAAAAGCAATTTTATTTGAAAGCGGAATTTATGCTAAACTTCCTTCAGATTTACCTGAAAATCTTGCATTATCAGTACTTGATGTTGCAGGAGCTCCCGCACAGACAATTAAATTGGTTAAAGAGGGAGATACGGTATTAGTCCTGGGAGGGTCAGGAAAATCAGGACTCCTTTGTTTATATGAGGCAAAGAAAAAATCAGGCCCTTCGGGAAAGGTAATTTGCTGGGCACACAGGGAAATTACCCTTGAGAGAGTTAAGAAACTTGGGCTGGCAGATATATGCATATCAGGGGATGCTACAAATGCAACTGAAGTATATGAAAAAGTAATGAAGGCAACTGAAGGAAAATTATGCGATTTGGTTATAAGCTGCGTATCAAGGCCCAGTTGTGAAATGTCGGCAATATTAGCGGCAAAGGACGAAGGCACGGTTTATTTCTTCAGCATGGCTACAAGCTTCACAAAGGCAGCATTGGGAGCAGAAGGTGTTGGAAAAGATGTCAATATGATGATAGGAAATGGATACACTAAAGGACATGCAGATACGGCACTTCAAATAATGAGAGAAAGTAAGGGTTTAAGGGAATTGTTCACCGAACTTTATGCCTGATTGTGAGCTGGCCATTTTTTGGGAGACACGATTAAGAGAAATTTTTAGTCGACATTTTATGCGTTGTTATTAAATTAATAAAATGGAGGTATGAAATGGCTTATTATAATGAAATTGAGCTCTGGAAGGATGTAAAGCCTGAAGAGTGGAATGATTGGAAATGGCAGGTTAAAAATAGAATAAGTGCGGTAGACAAATTAGAAAAGGTTATAAACATAACAGAACAAGAAGAAAATGATATTTCTAAAGTTTTGCACAAATTCAGAATGGGTATAACTCCATACTATGCTGCTCACATGGATAAGTATGACCCAAGAGACCCAATCAGAATGCAAGCTGTACCCACAATTGCAGAAATACATGAAAGCAAGGCTGACATGGTTGATCCTCTTCATGAAGATACGGATTCACCGGTACCGGGCTTGACACACAGGTATCCTGACAGAGTTTTATTTCTGATTACAGATCAGTGTTCGATGTATTGCAGGCATTGTACGAGAAGAAGATTTGCCGGTCAATGCGACAATGAAGTGTCCATGACAAATATAGATAAATGCATTGAATACATTAGAAATACTCCTGTAGTAAGGGACGTATTACTGTCAGGAGGAGACTGTTTATTGGTTTCCGATGAAAAATTGGAATACATCATTAAGAAGTTAAGAGAAATACCCCATGTTGAGATAATCCGCTTGGGTACAAGGACTCCGGTCGTTTGCCCTCAGAGAATTACCGATGATTTAGTTAACATGCTTAAGAAATATCACCCCATATGGCTGAATACTCATTTCAACCACCCAAAGGAGTTTACCCCTGAATCTGTGGAAGCGTTAAGAAAACTTGCTGATGCAGGAATACCTTTAGGGAATCAATCTGTATTGTTAAGAGGCGTCAACGACTGCCCCCATATTATGAGAGAACTGGTTCATAAACTTGTTATGAACAGAGTAAGGCCGTATTATATTTATCAATGTGATCTTTCATTGGGTATTGAACATTTCAGAACTCCTATCTCAAAGGGAATTGAAATAATTGAAAGCTTAAGAGGGCATACTTCAGGTTTTGCTGTTCCAACATTTGTTGTAGATGCACCCGGAGGCGGCGGGAAAATTCCTGTAATGCCTAATTATATATTGTCTCAATCAGCTGATAAGGTAATTTTAAGAAATTATGAAGGTGTTATTACAACATACACTGAACCTCATCTACCTGACTTGGAATGTACATGTGATGTGTGCCGGGGAAAGAAAGAAGATTCGTTAACAGGAGTAGCAGGACTGCTTCGGGGAAATGACCTTGCACTGGAGCCTACTAAACTGGCCAGAAGAGAAAGGAATCATAAATAAGGCAATAAAAAATAAAACGTAAATATAAAGGGGATTGTTATGAGATTAATTGAAATTATACGAAAAAAAAATTATTATACAATATCAATTGTAGGCCTTGCAAAGAATGCAGGCAAGACGGTTACTCTCAATTATCTCATAGAAGAGGCGAAAAGTACAGGTTTAAGCATAGGTATAACTTCAACAGGTAGAGATGGGGAAAATTTAGACGTTGTTACACTAACGCAAAAGCCATTAATTTTTATTGCAGAAGGTATGTATGCAGCTACTGCAAAAAATGCGCTGATGTTTTCAGATGCCAAATTGGAAATATTGGAGACTACGGGAGTATATACCCCAATGGGTGAAGTCATAATAGTCAGGGCGAGACAGGGAGGCAATATTCAAATTGCCGGTCCTGTCAGTTCTTCAGATATGAAGTATGTTACAAGGCGCCTTAAACATTACGGAGCACAGGTTGTTTTTATTGACGGTGCAATTGACAGAAAGGCTGTTTCATCGCCTCTGATAACTGACGCATGCATAATTGCTACAGGGGCGGTGCTAAGCAGAGATATGAGAAAGGTCCTGGAGATAACAGCCTATTCAGTTGAGTGCTATACGTTGAAACAAGCAGACAAGAATATTCAACAAGTGTTGCAAAAACAGCCAAAAACGTGCATTATTAAGAATAATGGAGAGGTGGTTGTGCCTGATATTGAAACGAGTATAACCGGAGGGAAAAAAATAAACGAACTAATAGATGAGAGAACCGCTTATGTTTTTATTAAAGGTGCGGTAACCACTTCTTTGTTAAAAAATATAGGTGAAAATAAATTTTTAAGAGGCATTAAAATAATAATAGAGGACGGAACAAAGATTTTTGCAGATATAAAATTATGGAATGAGTTGAGAAGAAAAGGGCTTACAGTTGAAGCATTAAATGCTGTTGATGTTATAGCTGTGACTCTTAATCCTGTATCTCCCCAGGGGTATTTTTTTGACAGTAATTTATTCAAATCAGAAACGAAAAAATATCTTCCCGGGATTAAAGTTATTGATGTGTTGTCGGGCGGTGATTTTGATGGATAAGTTTATGACGGAATATACGGCCAAAAATATTAATTTTGATTATATTTTTAATGAAATTAAAACTATAACGGAATATGGCAGCAGAGAAAAAAAGAAAGCTAAGCCTTTTAAAAGAGGTCAAGAGGCAGGCTTGAGAAAAGAATTCAATAAAATTAGGACATTTATTGAAAGTAATAAAAGGCGTGAAATCATTGATGTGCTTAAACACGTGAAAAATATATCTGAAACTATGAACAGAGTAAACGGAAATCAAGTATTAGATGAAGTTGAATTATTTGAAATTAAAAATTTTCAGATTCAAACAGAAAAATTGGGAAAAATGTTAAAGACTATATCTATTAGTGATTTGAAAATAACACTCATACCTCAGATACATGAATTGTTGGATCCGGCTCATGAAAAACTTAATACATTTTATATTTATGATGAATATTCTGAAAAATTAAAGGATATAAGAAATGAAAAAAAACAAACAGAAAAAAATATTGCGTTATTAAAAAGAGAAATAAAAGAGGAAGTTGAAAAAAAATACGATATTAAATTCAACATAAAGAGTGAAGCTGTTATAAATAAATCAAAAAAGGAAAAAACAGATAATCTTTTAAAGGAAAAAAATCTAAGAGTTTCCGGTGAAAATTACCTGAATTTTATTTTTAAAATCAGGAATAACAAGGAAATTGATCTGCTTGAAAAAAGATTGGAATGTTTAAAGAATGAGGAAGAAGAAGAGGAATTTAAAATTCGACAAAATATTTCCCGAGAAATAAAAAAATATTCTGATTTGATAAATAATAATATTCAAATTATTGGAAAAATAGATTACTTAATTGCAAGAAGCAATTTTGCGCAAAAAACACATTTATCAGAGCCGGAAATTGTATCCGTATTAGAAATAGACATTAAAGCAGGCAGAAACCTTAAATTAGAAAAAACGATGAGAGAAAAGCATAAAAAGTATATTCCTATTGACCTTAGCTTAAGAAAAAATGTCGTATGTATTACAGGAGCCAATATGGGCGGAAAAACCGTGTCCTTAAGGATGATAGGCCAAATTTCAGCATTGGCTGCCTATGGTATGTTTGTTCCCTGTGAATATGCAAGACTGTGCTTATTTGATCATATTTTTATTTCTGCAGGAGATGATCAATCCATCGAAAAAGGGTTAAGTACCTTTGGAGCTGAAATAGTTAATTTGAAAAAAGCATTGGATTATTCTGAAGGAAGGTGCCTTATTTTAATCGACGAACTGGCCGGAGGCACCAATCCGAAGGAAGGCTATGCAATTACAAAGGCGGTGGTGAAATATCTTAAAAGGAAAAATTGCATGACAGTGCTGACAACTCATTATGATAATGTGGCTGATGATAGTGATGTGCAGAATTTGCAGGTTGCAGGGCTTGTACTTCCTGATGAGAATGATTTAATTAAAATAAATAATATAGAACAAATTTCGAAATATATGGATTATAGGCTGATAGAAGTAAAATACAAAAAAGACATACCAAAAGATGCAATTAAAATAGCCAAAATGGCGGGAATAAACGAAGAAATAATTTCAGATGCGGAAAACTATTTATGACGTTATATTCTCGTAAGACTTTATATATAGCAGTAATTCAGTAAAGGAGGGCTTATGAAAAGCAAGTTAAATTTAAACCCTGAATTGATTGATAGTGCTCGTTCGGCCGCAATGCATATAGCGGAAGATACCCAGGAGTTTATTGATAAACATACTACGGTGACAGTTGAAAGAACTGTTGCAAGGCTTATTGGAGTTGATGGTGTTGATGAAATTGGCACACCCTTTCCTAACGTGTTGATTGATAATATTAAAGAAGGCGGCGGACTATCAAGAGGGGCTGCATTTTGGATTGGAAATGCCATGATCAGTACAGGCAAAACTCCCCAGAAAATCGCAGAATCTGTTAGTGCTGGAGAAACAAATATTACAAAGATTCCTATTGCTGACGAAAATAAAATTATAAACACAGTTTACGCAGCTGCAAGGAAATCAGTTGAAAAAATTAAAAATAACAGAGCTAAAAGAGATGAATATTTAAATACTATTGGCGAAGGTAAAAAACCATATTTATATGTAATTGTAGCAACCGGAAATGTTTATGAGGATGTTGTTCAGGCACAGGCTGCCGCAAAACAAGGTGCGGACATAATTGCTGTTATAAGAACAACAGCACAGAGCCTGCTGGACTATGTTCCATATGGTGCAACAACCGAAGGCTTCGGAGGAACATTTGCAACTCAGGAAAATTTTAGGATAATGAGAAAAGCTCTCGATGAGGTCGGAGAAGAAGTTGGAAGGTACATCCGCCTCTGCAATTACTGTTCAGGTCTTTGTATGCCTGAAATAGCAGCAATGGGTGCGCTTGAAAGGCTTGACGTTATGTTGAATGATGCTTTGTATGGAATACTGTTCAGGGACATCAACATGCAGAGAACATTAATAGACCAATATTTTTCAAGAATTATAAACGGTTTTGCCGGAATAATAATCAACACAGGCGAAGACAACTACTTAACAACATCAGACGCTGTTGAAGAAGCCCACACAGTACTTGCATCTCAATTTATAAATGAACAATTTGCATTAAAAGCGGGATTGCCCGAGGAACAGATGGGACTTGGACATGCGTTTGAAATGGATCCCATGCTGGAAAACGGATTTTTGCTGGAATTGGCTCAGGCACAGATGGCAAGAGAAATATTTCCTAATGCCATGTTAAAATATATGCCTCCTACAAAATTTATGACGGGAAATATATTCAGAGGTCATTTGCAGGATGCCGTGTTTAATTTAGTTTCAATTTGGACTCATCAGGGTATCCAACTTTTGGGAATGCCTACGGAAGCTATACACACTCCACATCTTCAAGACAGAATGCTTTCTATCGAAAATGCAAAATATATTTTCAACAATGCTAAAAATATCGGTGATGAAGTGGAATTCAAAAAAGATGGAATAATTCAGAAGAGAGCTCAGGAAGTGCTTGAAAAGGCTGAAAATCTATTGAAAGATATTGAAAAAGAAGGAATATTCAGTACCATAGAACAAGGAAAATTTGGTGGAGTAAAAAGAAGCTATACAGGTGGGAAGGGGTTAGAAGGAGTTATTGGAAAATATGAAAAGTATTTCAATCCATTCGTAGATTTAATGTTGGGAGGTGACAGGTAATGGAAGGCATCCAGAAAGTAGATTTAACAAAAGTTAAGCCATACGGAGATACTTTAAATGACGGAATGGTTCAGATGAGTTTTACATTGCCTGTGCCATACGGTGATGAGGCAAATGAAGCGGCAAAGCAGCTGTCTGCAAAAATGGGTTTTGAACATCCCGCAGTAGTATATTCGAAGGATTTAGGTATTGGGTATACTTTTTTTGTGATGTATGGGAAATGTACTCATACTGTTGACTATACTACAATTAAGGTTCCAAAGGTCGACATGGAAGTTATGGACATGGATCAGGTAGAGAATTTTATTAAGGGAAAAATTAAAAGAGACGTAGTTGTAGTAGGAGGATGTACGGGTACCGATGCCCATACGGTTGGCATAGATGCAATAATGAACATGAAGGGTTACAATCATCATTTTGGATTGGAAAGATACAAGGGAATCGTGGCGCTGAATATGGGAAGCCAGGTTCCAAATGAAGAATTAGCCGCAAAGGCTATTGAAATGAAAGCAGATGCAATACTTGTATCACAGATAGTAACACAGAAAGATGTTCATATACCCAATCTTACACAACTTGTGGAAATTCTCGAAGCAGAAGGAATAAGGGATAAGGTGGTACTTGTATGCGGGGGACCGCGCATATCCCACGAATTGGCTCAGGAACTGGGCTATGACGCAGGATTTACTACAGGCAGCTATGCAGATGATGTTGCAACATTCATAGTTGAAGAAATGGTGAGAAGAAATTTAGTATAATAAGTGATTATTAATTTTGCAATGGAATAGGCAGGTAAAAGCAGGCGGTTTGTATTTACCGCCTTGTTTCAGTCCTCAATGCAGCTTCTTACCATATCAATGGCTGTAGTAGATGCTCTTTCCCTTATAATCTCTCTTGATCCTGTTGCGTTTACCTTTCGGATATGATATTTATCTTTATAATAAACACAAATATAAAACAATCCAACAGGTTTTTCCGGAGTGCCGCCGTCAGGACCTGCAATTCCGGTTGTAGAAACACCTATTTCAGTGCCGGCCGCCTGTGATGCACCGTAAGCCATTTCCTTTGCAGTTTCTGGACTTACGGCACCATATTCTTTTATGGTATCCTTATTTACGTGGAGAGTATTTATTTTAGCTTCATTACTGTATGTGACAAATCCTTCTTTAAATACGCTGGAAATTCCTGGATGGTTTACTAATCTTGAAGCTACCATACCGCCTGTCAATGATTCGGCTGTAGCAATAGTAATATTTTTTTTCAACAGAAGCTCAGCAGTTCTATCTTCAACATTTCCTGTTTTTGTGATATAGGCATTTTCCCTTCCGAAACGTCTTATTAATTCATCCTTTACAGGTTCTATAATATCGATACATTTTTCTTTGCTTTCAGCTTTTGCTGTAATTCTGAATATAACCTTTCCTGCGCTGGCATATGTGGCTATGGTCGGATTTGTCTGTTTTTTTATTAAGTCCAGAGCCATTTCTTCAGCGGCAGATTCTCCTATGTTGACTACTACTAATTTTTCTCCAAATACAACTTGATTTGAAAATTGCTTTAGATATGGAATAACTTCTTTATCTACCATTGGAGACATTTCTTTCGGAGGGCCCGGAAGCAATATTCCTATTTTAGCTTTTCCCTCTGTTTCACCTTTCATAATACATGCATTGGCGGTACCGTTAGGATTATCAAGTATAATTGAACCCTTTGGGAAATAAGCTTGGCGCATATTGTTCTCAGGAAAGTCTTTTCGGAAACGGTGGTACATTTTATTTAAATGTTGGTAGCTTTTTTCGTCATAAACCATATCAACATTGAAATATTCTGCCAGGGCTTCTTTAGTTATATCATCCTGAGTTGGGCCCAGACCTCCGGTGCATATAACAATATCAGTTCGAAAAAAAGCTACTCCAAGGCATTTTTTTATCCTGTCCGGATTGTCCCCTACTACAGATTGATAATGTACGTCAATGGCTATTTCAGCCAATTTTTTTGATATATATTGAGCATTTGTATTTACTATATCTCCATGCAAAAGCTCAGTACCTACACAAAGTATTTCAGCATTCATTTTTTCCTCCGATTTAAATATAATATTAATAATAAACCTACTATAAAACAAAAAAATTAATATTTCAACATTTTTTACCATTCAAATAAATTATAATAAAATAATTTGTTCGAAATAATTAGATCAACATGATAAATTGCATAGTGCTTTTCCATAATTCGATGTGATATTTAATTTCTTGTAAGTGCTGCATATTTCTCAATATTACCATATATTTCATTATGCACCTCAGCAGCTTTTTCTGCAAAAAATAAGCCTGTTGTTTTTGCATATGGCCATACCAGTCGGTCGAACATGCTGTCAGGATGCTGTTTTCCTCCCTCTGAAAAAGGAGACAATTCAATGCAGAAACCAGGCCTCTTCATCCTTGCTCTGAACCAGTTTTCAAAACCGCAACCATAAGTCTTAGGGTCTTGGCTCACTTTAGTTTTTCTGTAAATATATTTTTTGTTCAGTTCATCCATAATTTTTTCATCCAGTCCCTTGAACATTTCGTGTGTTCCGCTATCGGCCCAGAAGGTGCAGTTACCGGAACAATGGTATGTTGCCATCAGCGCAAAGTTGTTTTCACTGCAGTAATTAATTAAAGCTCTTGTTTCCGGTTCACTGTTAGGAGCAAATCCTTTGAATTTTTCTGAGCAGGGCAAATCTGTTCCTTGAGTACATGTTCTTATATCCCAGTTGCCGTCATCAAAATTTTTGTTTAAGTCAATTCCGTTTGCATTGGCCTTCCAATAGGTATGATCTTTTCCCCAAATTTTCATATTTTTTAATTTATTATAATTAATGGATGATTTAAGCCCTCTGTGTACAATATTAAGTCCGTCGGGGTTGGCAAGAGGAACAAAATACATATCAGTTTTTTCGATAATGTTTTTTACATCAAATCCGTTAAGGGTTTTTCCCCCTTTATAATAATTACAGTAATAATCGATCATCTTCATGCAAAGCATGACAGAAAAATCTTCTCTTGCGTGAATACCTCCGGTCAGCAGTACAGACGGTTTATTTTTTCCTCCGCTGCTTAATTTCAAAGCATTAATATCCCTGCCTTCAACAGATTCTCCAACAACTTTTTTATTTAGAATGTCACTATAATTTTCACATAACTTTTCCATATTATTATAAATTTCGTCCAAAAAATAAGTATCTGAAGTATCAACTATAAATTTTTTCATAGTAACTCATCCTTAGTAATTAATAAACTTATTATAATAAAAAAAATCAAGTTTATACAATAAAATAAAAAAATTAAATTTTAAAAATTTATCTTTATATTTTGAATTAGACGAGATATTTGTTTGCTTTGTAAACAAAAATGTTTGAAGAAAATGTATTTTCGAATTTTAATAATAAGTTGTTTTTATTGTCAAAAAAATTGATAAATGTTATAATAAGTTGACAAATATAAGGAGGTGGTACGGTATGCTGTTTTTAAATTTAAATATAAAAACAAAAACATTAAAAATAATAAGCTTGTCTTTTACATTGGCAGGAGTATTGTTTATATACGTGTCAAAATACATAAGCTTATTTGCAGTTCGTATTGTTATGGCTGCAGTCTTGATATTCTCAGCAATAAACATAAAAAAATCATATAAGTACATGACAGCGAAAGAAAAAACAGTCTGCCTTCTTGTTATTGCTGCTTCAATTTTTGGATTGTTTTTGCCGGAGTTTATTATGTTTGTAATAGGAATACTGTTATTATTTTTGACAGTTCCTGTATGTATCAATGTAATAAAAACAAAAGATTATTCCGATATTGTGATGTTAATAATTAACGTAGCAGGAATACTGTTTGCGTTTTATTGTATCATAAATTCAAAGGCAGCTTTAAATACAGTTATTATAGTAGTGGGAATAATTTTGACAATAATAGGTTGCCTGGCTATGTATGAAACATTATTAAGGGAAAAAAATAAACGCAAAGAGGAAAAGGGGTACGGGTTTGAGCGCTTTAATTTCTGACATGTAACACTAATGTAATGTTTTATGTAAATACATATGCTATATTGTTAACATGGATGTTGGCACGTACACCGTGAATATTACAATAAAGTTACAAGGACGTCAAGATATTGACTACATAATTTTCCGGTGTTATAATATTTATATCATTGTGCTGACACAATGAAGGCTTAGGGGGCCTTAACACCCCGTATAAAATTTTATAGGAGGAAAAGAATGAAAAAAGTATTATCATTTGTCTTGGTAATGACAATGGTATTATCAAGCATGAGCTTTGCTTTTGCAGGCACAAGCACATTTTCAGATATAGCCGAAGACAATGACTATGCTGAAGCAATCGATACATTGATAGCTTTAGGTGTAATTGACGGCTATGAAGATGGAACTTTCAGGCCTGAAGTTAGCGTAACAAGAGCAGAGATGGCTAAGTTAATGGTACAGTTGCTTGGATACGGAAATCTGGTAACAGGTCAGAAGAGCAATTTTACTGATACTCAAGGCCATTGGGCTGATCAGTGGATAGCTATAGCTGCCGGCAGAGGTATCGTTATAGGAACCGGAGGAGGAAACTTTACTCCAGAAAGTAAAGTAACTTATGACGAAGTTTTAACTATGCTGGTTAGAGGATTAGGCTATACTGACGGATGCAACGAACTTAAAAACATGACTTGGCCTACAAACTTCAAGGTAAAGGCTTCTGAACTCAACATTACAAAGAATGTTGATATGACTACAGCTGAAGCTGACAGAGGCGGAGTTGCACAGTCTATGAGAAATGCTTTGGATCAGCAGATGGTTAAAGTTAACAGTAACGGAGATGTTGAAAAACAATATAAAACAACAAACTCAGGTGATAAAAGAAACGACGAAAAACCAATAAAGCTGATAAGCATGATTGCAGCTGAAAAAGACATAACCGTTGGTTTCGACCATATCGATCCTGCAAGCAAAGATTATGCAGGAGACAAAGTTGACCTGTCCAAATACTTATTCCAGAAAGTTACTGTTTACTGCAACAGAAACAATGAGGATGAAGTTGTATATATAGGCGACTCCGATAGCGTTACTTATAGTGATACGGTAGATTCTATAAAAGCAATAGACGATAAAAACTATGATTATGAAATTGAAATAGGCGACTATACTTTCAAGGTACCGGCAAGCGTAGAAGTTTCTTTTAACAGTGATCAGGCAAATATGGATGATTTTGATCCTATAGATGATTTGGAAGATGCCAATGCAACTGTTGTATTTGACGAAGACGAAGCAAGAGTTAGAGATAATGCTGAGGTAGCAGGTATAGTATTTGAAAAAGCATCAGCTTATGTACAGGTTGAAGAAACTTATAAAGATGACGCTACACAGTTAGATGAAATTTATTTACCTGAAAAGAGCGGCAAAGTTGATTCTAAGAACTTGGTTATAACAGGAGATGCAGCAAAATTATCTGATATTAAGGAAGATGACATAGTTGCAGCTTATGCTCCTTATGATGATGAAGATCCTACTGTAGACAATCCTGACAGGCTGAAACTTGTTGTTACAAGAAAGACTGTAGAAGGAAAAGTTACAGGAACAGCTGATGATGCTTATTACATCGACAGAACAAAATATGATTTAAATGACGAACTGGGAATGGACACTCTAAGCATTGGAGACGAAGGAACATTCTATTTGGATGAAAACGGAAAGATAATAGCTTTCAGTGGAGATTCAGACACCGGCAAGACATATGCAGTAGTTGATGATGATGTATATATTGACGGCGAATACAAGGTATCAGGTTCAACAGGCAGATATTCAGTAACAGCTGTACCGGAAGTAAAAATTAATACTTCATCTGATGAAACTGTAACTTATAAATTTAATATTGAGCTGGACAAAGACGGCAAAATAAAGAATGATAAGCTTGATGGTTTATTTGAAGTAACAAAAGCTAACAGCTACGGCGAAGGTGATATTAATTATGTAGGTGATAAATTATTTAGTATAGAAGAGAATGATTCTTTTGGTAAATTAATATCCTATACTTTAAATAAAGATAATGAAATCACTGATTTCTCTGTAATTGAAAGAACTATAGATATGAGAACCGGAAGTTCATCATTTGTATTGGCGTCCAATGCAGTTATATTTGACAAAGATGGTAATGTAATAGATGAAGAAGACCTTGGCTCAACAGTTAAGGGTACTGCAGCATACAGCAATGGCAAAATAATTGCTCTTCTTACTGATATTGCAAGTGAAGAAGGATCTTACTACTATGCATATCTGACAGAATTCGGCACAGATTCAGATGACAATGGTGATGAAATCCAGAGGATGACAGCATACATTAAAGGTTCCAAGACTGAAAAACTTTATACGGATGACGAAGATGTAGTTTCCGAAAAAGAAGGATTGACAGTTCTGAAATTAAACGATGATGGTGATGTAATAGAACAAGAGAAAGCTAATGATGCAGTTACTGTTACTCCATCGGCAATATCAGATGTTAAATCAAAAGACGGAACATTTAAGATAGATGGAACAACATATTACTTTGATGATGGGTCAGCTACTATAATCGAAAAAGACGGCGATGATATAACAGTACTGAAAGATATTAAAGCCATCCAAAATGTTAAATCCGGTGATATTAAGCTGTACTTCAATACACAGGAATATGGAAAAGACACTAAGCTAGTTGGATTTATAGAAATTGAAAAATAAATATCCTATAACTAAATAGTACTCAAAAAAAACAGGAAAGGAGCTATCTCAATTAGGATTATAATCCTGAGAGAGGTGGCTCTCTTTTCTTTGAAGAATGTTTGAAAAATGTCTGAAAATTAAAAAAAATTTACGTGTAGTTTAATAAAATATTAATACTTTGTTTATTTTAAAAATTTTGTGAAAATGGTATAATAATAAAAACTTTAGGAGGCAAGTATGAAAAAAATATCTTTACTTTTAGTTTTAACATTAATGTTGTTTAGTTTTGCAGGATGCGCAAATGATGATGAGACTGGCGCTGAAAATAATGAACCAGGTACTACAAATGTTGAACCGGGCGATGAAGATGGAAAGACCGGTGATATAGAGGGCGAAGAACCAGGTGACTTGGACAAAGATAAAGAATCGGGCGATTTGGACAAAGACGAAGAATCAAGTGATGTAGACACAGAACTGAATTCATCAGGTGAGACCAAGACTTTAACAGGTAAGGCCAAAGGATATGGCGGAGATGTTACTGTTACAGTAACAGTTGATGGAGATGACATAACTGATGTTGAAGCCGTTGGTAACGACGAAACTGAAGGTGTTGGTTCGAATGCTATCGATCAGCTGCCTGATTTAATAGCTGAAGCTGATTCTACGGATGTTGATGGTGTCTCAGGTGCTACAATGACAAGCAATGCTATAAAAGAAGCTGTTAGCAGTGCTTTAGCAAACGAATAATCAAATTATTTTAAGCAAAAAATAAAAAGCCATTTAATAAAATTTGGTTCTGTAAATAATTTTATGTATTTCATATTTGAGAAAATACATAGAACATAAATTTTTAAAAACAGTATTCGACATTTAAACTGTCGAATACTGTTTTTTTAAGTAAGATTTTCTTAAAGGTCATTATTCAAATACTACTACAGCATCTTTATTTTTAATTCTTGGGAGTACTGTTTCTATAATTCTGAAATAGTGGTTTAGGTCCTTAGTTTCTAAATATGAAGTCACAATATCCTGCCCTATCACTAAGTCCATATTTTGAGGTTCTGCATTTACTAATACTGCCTTTTCGCTACTTAAGACAGGAGTTGAAAAAATATTTCCGACTAATTTCTTAAGCCTTTCGTATTCTGTTACTCCTGTTCCCGGCTGGATTCTTTGAAGCTGCAAAAGAAGTTCCGGACTTACTATCAGAGCATTTCTGCCAATCAAACCCTTTTCAAGGAATTGAGTAAGGCCTGCTGACACATCTTTAAAGGGGTTTTCTCCTTCATTCCAATTTTCTTTTTTTAGTTTTGTAATACCGTCAGCTGTTATTAATCCTTCATAGTTTAACTCCTCATTGCCAAAGAAAATAAACTCATCTTCTTGTTTCGATATTGCCGTTGCAGCCCTGTTTATGGTGGATAAATCAATTGGCAGATTCGTTTGTTCGTTTGCCTCCAGGTCTCTCCATAACAAACTGAAATCTTCATAAATTAAAGGTATTTCTTCATACCTTCTGTCTTTAATTATTTTAGGACTTTCTTCTGTTTCTTTTGCTTCTGCTGTATCTATGCTGATACTTTGAATCCCTGCCCCTAATGGACCGTAAATTGTCAGGAATCTTCTTCCTATAAGAAGCTTTCTGGCGGTTGAAATTACAGTATCATCAATTTTGTTCCAAAGTTCTGCAGAAATCGGAGCACTTTCTCTTGATAAATAATCCATATCTGCCTCCTATTCTATTAAACTTCCAACAGTGTTTTCAGTATTATTTTTTGACATTGTTGTTTCTGAAGGTATTTTAATATTCAATTCCTCCATCATCTCTTTTACTTCTTCTTCGCCGTCTGCAAAATGGGTTGCTTCTTCCGGATCTAAATATTTTAGTAAAGTCATTAATTCACCTACATGCGCTTTTTCTTCGTCTCTAATATCGGCGATTACCTTTTTAGCAACAGGGTCATCTGTTGCCTGTACGTGGGCGTCATAGACATAAATAGCTTCAAGCTCTCCGCCTATATTCAGTCTCACAGCTTGAATCAATTCTTCTTTTGTTAATTTTCTAGGCACATTACCCACAAATGGATTTGCGAAATTAGCCATTATAAACCTCCTAATTATTATCTATATTATTAATATACCAATATTTATCTTTTTAAAACATTTTTCTGTTAATTAAATTGATTAAAAAAAATGTAGAAATATGTCTTTAATCATAAATTAATTTGCACTAATTTTTTAACAGTCAAACAAATTATTTATTTTAACGTTTTATTTTCGGTAGTATCCTTTTTAAATATTCACTAATAGAATATTTAAATTGGTGATTTTTTACAAAGATTGTTTAAATTTGTTTACTTTTTTAAGTTAAAATAACTCTATTTAAATTTTTTTAATAAATGCGTGGAAAAAGAAGTTTTGTTCTATACATAATCAAGTTATCCACACCTGTTGACAAAATTGTTAACAACTTTCTAATTTGAAGAAATAAAGGACATCTTATGTCAAGACTTTTTTGAAAAAATTAGAAAAAAAATAACGTTGAATTTTCAACGCTTAAAGAATATGAGTTATGCACATCTTATCCACTGTTGTGGACAAAACAATGAATTATAAACAAAGTATAAATATTAAGTAAAATAAAAAATTATAATGTTACATTTTTCGACATTCATATAATTTTATGTGTTGTATAATATGTACATACCGGAAATTCATTTATGGCAAAAGTGGAAGTCAGGCATGACTGAAAATTTGGAAAAGCTGTACACATGGTTTTGGGAATATTGGGGGGGAATATGTGTGTACGTAAAGCTGATTTCTAAAATGCTGGAAAATTACAAAAAGCGCAGTTTAAACTGTGCTTTTTGTGTATGTCTTTTTATTTAAATTTTATACTTTTGATAAGCAGGCAAATAGATCATGGTGTTTCATTTTATTATAAGTTTTATAATTCAGGCTCTATCAGTCCGTAATTTCCATCTTTCCTTTTATATACTACGTTGACTTCTTCAGTGTCGGCATTTAAGAAAACAAAGAAATTATGTTTTAACAAATCCATTTGTAATATTGCTTCTTCTATGCTCATAGGTTTAATTGCAAATCTTTTAGTTTTTACTACTTTGAACTCTTCTTCATCTTCTATGTCAAGGGGTTCTATATTTTCGAATTTAATAGATTCATTCGAATGTTTTTTATTCTGAAGTTTTGTTTTGTATTTTCTTATTTGCCTTTCCAAGGATTCAACTGCTTCGTCTATAGCATTGTACATATCGTCGGATGTTTCCTCTACACGTACTATTCTGCCATTGAAAGGAATAGTTACCTCAACCTTATGTATTTTCTTTTCGACGCTTAACACTACTTTAGCTTCAATATTCTGTTTAAAAAATTTATCGAGCCTACTTATTTTTTTCGTTGCAACTTCTTTTAATGCGTCGGTAAGTTGCACATTTTTGGCATAAATCGATATCTTCATGAAGTTAGCCCCTTTCAAGTTATTTATTATTAATATATATATAATGCTACCCAAATATGAAACAAATAAACAGGCAAGCAAAGATTATTTATTAATATTTTACAAAGAACAAAAGAACTTGACAAGATTTCTTTAGGTACCAAACATAAAAATATATTTGCTTCTATAAAGTTTATTTTGTTTTTTATTTTAAATCAGGAATTTGTTTTGATTTGGGTTATAAAAATCTGCAATTTTTCTCTGTACAGAGAAAAATTGCAGATAAAAAAACAATAACGATAGGACTATGATAAGATGACAAACCACAAATTGTTACATATGGTTAAATACCGTTCTATATGTTGTACACAGGGTGTTTTCGCTTATATACCATTTTTTTAAAATTAGAAGCATACTCAAATGTTGCAATGTATTTGTCTACATAACTCACAATCCATGCTTCTTTTGATTTTGGGAACCCAAAAGGAAACATATGTGCTTTTATTATATTTTCTTCTTTTTCATTTAAGTCAAAATATTTGTTGGCATTGTAAAATGCTATTATCGGATGAACAATAGCGTGTTTTATTGAATCCGGTATAATTTTTAAACTTAAAGATTTATTAAATTTATATAGAAAAAAATCATGGAGCAATGCTCCTCTGATTGTGGCCTTCCAGTCCATATTGTGCTTATATGCTATTTGGTAAGCATAAAATGCAACTTTCACGGAATGATCATAAACACTTTCGTCATGATGCTTTATTTTTTTCATTTGCTGATATTGTTCATGCTCAATGATCGGTCGTGCTACCTCCATAAATCTATAATCAAAATATATCATTATACCATCCTTTGGTTTTTATTTGCATTACAGACCTTTACCTATAGTCGATAGTACTTATAATACTTCTTCATAATATAACTAAACGGTCAAAAATGCAAGCGGAAAAATACTTTTAATTTTGTATGATTATGAAGAAATTTACAATAGTTCAAGCTGTAAGCGTGAAAATTTATTTACTAAAAAAAGCCGCTGTTTAAGCGGTTTTTTTTAGACATTCAGTATTTTAATTCTTATCTGTATTGAGTTCCAATGTATGCTGACGGATTAACTACTGAACCATACTTTCTTACTTCAAAATGCAGATGAGGTCCTGTTGAGAATCCTGTTGAGCCTACTGTTGCTATTACTTTTCCCTGATATACTTTTTCTCCTACTGAAACGTAAATTTCACTGCAGTGCCCATACCTTGTCGTAAATCCTCCGCCATGGTCTATATCTACCATATATCCGTAGCTGCCTGACCATCCGGCATATGTTACAGTGCCGCCATCGGCAGCGCTAATAGATGACCCCGCTGATTTTGCCATGTCTTGACCTAAGTGGAAACCTCCGCTTCTTGATCCGAAACGTGATGATATATATGATCCGGGAAGCGGATTGATAAAGTACCCGGTGCCCTTTTTCGGCGGCGGATCCTGGATACCTGTTGTAACAATCTCACTTATAGGATTTGTTATAACGTCTTCCGATATAACTTCTTTTGATATTTGAATGCCATTTTGTTCGGTTACCATTGATTCTATTTCTGAGACGCCATATTCACCTTTTCTGTCTATAATCTGTTCGTCATTAAACATATATGAAACACGATTATATTCGATTTCATAGGGTGTATTTTCTTTCTGTTTAACTTTCCGTTTTACCTGTATATTAACAAAAGGCTTAGGAACTACTAAGTTTAATTCATCACCAATTTGTATTTTATCAGGATTTGATTGTAAGTTTGCTGATATCAGTTCATCCAAGGTCATGTTAAAATGTTCTGCAATGGTCCAATATGTATCTCCTTCTTTAACTATGTATTTTTGTTCTTCGTCAACGCCTTTCATTATGTAATTAACTAATTCGTCCTTACTTTTTATTTCCGTATTTGAAGCTTTAACTTGATTAATTTTAATATTTTCTATTGTTTTTATTTCTATTATTGAATTTTTATTGTAATTTTGTATAAAATGATTTTTAACTTCTTCTATTGCTTTTTTTGCTTCGTCTTCCGTGCTGACAACTCCGACTTTCTTTCCGTTGATATTAACAGCATATGCCAGTATGCAATAATTGATATTAGATTTAAGTATGCTGTATAGTTCTTTTTCTGTAGCTATTTCCCTATCCTTAGCTTTGGATTCAACTGCTTCAAATTTGTTTTCTATTTTTATTTCATGTTTATATTTCTTTCTCATCTCATTTTCTAATTTAGAAAGCGTCTTTTTTAAAAGCTTAGGGTTACGAACTTTGCATAATTCTTTCCCGTCTTCTATAATTGTAAAGCTGTTTGTTGAATATATATTATTTTCGTGAGTTTTTAAGTAGTTGCTGGTGTAGGTGAAGCTTAAGATCAATATAGTCGAAAATATAAGAGCCATTGCGGCTTTAGCTTGCTGTGGAAGTTTAATTTTTAGGTTGAAGACTTGTCTTTCTTTTTTTTCAGGGAGCTGTTTGAAAATTTCATTAAAATTCATTGTATGCATTTTTCTTATAAAAGGTAAATTAAATTTTTTCATTGTTTACTTCCTAAGTCATGTTGTAAAATAATATCATCAATAAAAAATATTTTTCTTTTAAATTAAAAGATGATATAATTAAATAGTAATGTACTTAAATTTAATTAATCATCTCGGACTATTATACTCGCAGAGATAATTAATTGTCAACCAATATATGGAGAAATGATTTCACAAAAAAATAATAAAAGTGTTACATTTATATTATAAAATTAATTAATAGTATTTATTTTTACTAAAAAGGAGAAATTAATTTATGTATTTTGTTCTTCAAGAAATGCAGATTGATTTAGGGGATACCCCTATTGAGAATATATTTATAAATGATTACATGCCTGTAGCTGATGGTACATATGTTAAAGTATACTTAATGGGATACAAGTGTGCCAAGGACCAATCTAATTTTAATAATGAGACAATTGCAAAACAGCTTAATTTATCTTTGACGAAAGTTCTTGAGGCATGGGATTATTGGGAAAATGAAGGAATAATAAAAAAGCATGTACAAGAGGATGAAAATAATTATGTGGTGGAATTTATTAATTTAAAGCAGCTTTATATCGATAATGTTTATAGTCAAATAAAAAACAATGAGAGTGATGAAAAAATACATAACGAAAATATTCCTTCCGGGAAATATTCTGAAAATATAAAGATGATGCAAGATATTGAAGAAATGTTCAGAAGACCTTTAACCATTAATGAAAAACAAAAAATCAACAAATGGCTGAGTATATATAAAATGAAAGCAGGCATGATGACACAGGTTTTTAGCTATTGTATAAATAACAAGAAAACAAAAAGATTCAGCAGCATAGAATATGTTTTGAAGGAATGGTACGACCAGGGTGTAAATGATATAGATACTATGGTTGAATATTTGGAAAAAAAGAACGACAGGTTTTCCATATATTCAAGAATCAGCAAATATCTTGGAATATATAAGCCGTTGGACGAACCTGCAATGAGAATTGTGGACAAGTGGATTGATGACTGGGGATTTTCAATGGAAATGATTTTGAAATGTCTGGACAAATCGGTAAATACCTTGAATCCGAATTTTAAATATTTTGACAGCATTTTGGAAAGATGGCATGAAAAAGGGTTTAAGATTGTTGAAGACTTAAAAAATGATATTAAACCTGAAACTAAAAGAAAAAAACCGGTAAATTCGTCTGCTGGTTCTAAAAATAAATTTCATAATTTTGACCAGAAGATAAAGGATTATTCGGAAGAAGAACTTGAAAAAATAGCAAAAAAAAGACTTGAAAAAAAACTTAATAAATTAGGCCTTTCTGAGGAAGGAGATGATAAAAATTAACAGGCAAATTATTGAAAATTTAATGATTGATTATAGCAGAAAACGGCTTAATGCTGCTAAAGCTGCGGATTTGAAAAGAGAATCGCTGTATGCTGAATTTCCACGCTTAGGAGAAATAGAGAAGAAAATTCAGCTGATCAGCATTAAAATTTCCAAGTTATTTTTGTCAGGGCCTGAAAATTTAGATGAAAAAGTTGATAACCTTAGGGCTGAAATAGAAAAATTAAAAAAAGAAAGAGAAGAAATATATATAAAACATAAAATTCCCGAAGATTTTTTAGAGCCTGACTATGAATGCAAGAAATGCTGTGATACAGGTTATGACTCAGAAGGTAAAAGATGCAGTTGCTTTAATAAACAAATTATTAATAATTTGTACACTATGTCCAATATGTCACATATGCTTAAAAAAGAAAATTTTAATGCATTTGATATTAATGTGTTCAGCAACGAAGTTTATGAAAATGAAAAGTTGACTCCCAGGCAAAATATGTATTATATTTTAGACATAAGCCAAGATTTTTGTTATAATTTCCATGAATCGAACATGAATTTGCTTTTTTACGGAGGAACAGGATTAGGAAAGACATTTATGTGTAACTGTATTGCAAAGGCGCTTATTGATAAAGGTATAACTGTTTTATATCAGACTTCATTTTCACTTTTTGAAATAGTTGAAACTCATAAATTTAATGCCCAGGCTGAAAGTGAGCAAAATAAGTTAAGCTATGGCATGATTTTTGACAGTGAATTATTAATAATTGATGACCTGGGTACAGAATTAAACAATTCATTTATAAACTCGGAATTGTTTAATATTGTAAATGAAAGGCTTATAACAGAAAAGAAAACAATAATATCTACAAATTTATCACTTGAAAAATTGGCGAAAACATATTCAGACAGAATTATGTCAAGAGTTTTTAATAATTTTGCCTTATTGAAATTTTATGGAAAGGATTTAAGATGGGAAAGCAAATGAAAGGAGAAAAAATGAGACACAATTTAATATTCGGCCACAAGACTCCTGATACGGATAGTGTGTGCGCCGCAATTGCTTTGGCTGAGCTAAAAAATGAATTAAATGAAGCATCTAAGCCGTATATACTTGGCAATGTAAACAAAGAAACGGAATTCGTATTAAAATATTTTAACGTAGAAACTCCGCAAATATTAAGCAATGTAAAATTACAAATTAAGGACCTGAACTATGACAGGGTTAAGCCTATAAGAAAAACCCAGCCGGTTTATTCAGCATATATTCGTATGAATGAAAATAGTCTTTGCACCCTTCCGGTAGTTGACGAAGAAGATAATGTAAACGGCATTATAAACAAAGAAGATATTGCTATGAGCCTAATTAATGCTGATCAGCAGCACTTATCAACATCCTATGATAACATAATTGAAACATTGCATGGTAAGAAACTGCTGAAATTCGATGAAACAATCGACGGGGACATAATTGTTGCCACATCCCAGGTGAAAACTTTGGAAGAGTCCTCCGCTGTAAGTAGGCAATCCATAGTTATAGTAGGAGACAGATATGATGTAATCAAGTACGCCGTTGAAGAAAGGGCTAAATTAATAATTGTTTCCGGAAATATGGAATTGCCGCCGAGTTTAATTGAGTTGGCAAAGGATGGCAAAGTTAATATAATAAGTACATCTTTTAAAACATATTATGTTGCTAAAAATATTGTTTTGTCTAAATACATTAAAAATGTTATAAATGATAAAAAAATTGTGATGTTTTCTCAGGAAGACTATTTGAGTGATTGCAGAGGAAATATTGAGAAGAGCCAGTATTCTGTGGTGGTGTCAAGTGAAAAAAAATACCTGGGGTTATTGAGTAAAAGCAATTTGAACAGTCCTCATAAGAAAAAGGTAATTTTGGTCGATCACAATGAAATTGGCCAAAGTGCTGACGGGTTGGATGAAGCTGATATTTTGGAAGTTATCGACCATCATAAAATAGGTGGTATTAAGACGTCGGTACCAATTGCGTTCAGAAATCTTCCCTTAGGCAGTTCAAACACAATTATTTATGGTATATATAAGGAAAAAGGTATAAAAATCAGAAAAGAAATTGCAGGTCTTATGCTATCCGGAATAATTTCAGATACTATGCTCTTTAAATCGCCTACAACTACCGAAAAGGATCGTGATGCGGCCCAGGAACTGCAAGTAATTGCAGAGGTAGATATGAACAAGTATGCAATGGAAATGTTCAAGGCGGGAACATCACTTAAAGGACAGTCAATGGAGGAAATTTTATTCCAGGACTTCAAAGATTTCAATTTAGTTGATAAAAATGTAGGAATAGGTCAGGTATTTACGCTGGATATCAATCAGATAATGGGCAGAAAAGATGAGTTTATAAAATTAATTGACAGTATAACAGCTCAAAAAGGTTATTACGTTATAATTTTAGCTGTTACCGACATAATCAAGGAAGGTTCATATATATTCTGTACATCCGGCAGAGAAAAGCTTGTTGGTCAAATGTTTGGAATAGAAAATGTCACTCAAGGTGTTTATATAGACAAATGTGTTTCAAGAAAAAAACAAATTGTACCCAAGGTTATTGATGCACTGGGATCAATAAAATAGTAAATATTTGAACTCCCCATTAGTATTGTTACTATTATTTTTTCTCCGGATTTTTCTTTGCGGTTGTAATATATCTAACGGGGAAGTTCTATAGTTAAAGTTTAATAAAATTCAAATGGTGCATTTTTCTCATGTTAAAAGATGCGTTTATTATTAATAAAGAAGAAGCAAAATATAAAACTATTAATTTTGTTGCTTGAGGTATTGCGTAGACTGCTATTTCTATGAAAGGGTGAATAAAGTTAGCTAAGATTATAGCTATAATTCCCCATATAAGAGAAAAGTCAAGGCACACATATGAGTGCAGGTTAAATTGAATGTGGCTGTAATCCCACATTTTATGGTTAAAAAGCTTATCTAAAATTCTCCCTGTGACATATTCAAGAAGAGTAACAGTCAGAATACTTCCTATGGTTGCAGTTATTAATGCTGCCAAGCGGCTGTTGATTGTTATTTCACTCAATGTAAATATCTGTACCATGAGAATTCCACATAGTCCGTAAAGGGGGCAGAAACAATTTGTTAAAAAACCTCTGCTAATTACAATTTTTCTTGTTGTAATAGTTCTGAATATAGTTTCAAGCAAAAATCCGTCAAATCCGTATATTAAAAAAAACATCATCATATCTGTCAAGTCATATTGCATAATATCTCTCCTCATATTTATGTTTACAGTAATATGTTTTGAATTAAACGGAGAAATATCCTTTGGATTTTATGCCAATATGTTCAAAATAAACTAAGTTGCGGAACTTAAATTTTTTTCATATATTTTTTAACGTCATTGACCGATGATAGGTTAACACTTTTAGTTAAAATCAAACCCATTAAGTATAAAAGCGACAGTATTATTATAGAAGAAATCAGCGGAAGTATATTGTTTGATGAATTTTGAATAAAGATACTGTATGAAAATTTGGATAAAAATCCTGCAGCAGCACCTGCAGCAATTGGCTTGAAAATCCAGTTCGAAATATCGAAAACAATGCATGATATCTGCAATAGTCTTGTCAGATATAAGACAGTATTCAGTATTGTCGTTAAAAACAGCGAAAATAAATAAGCGTTAAATCCGTAGATCGGTACGAAAAAATAAATAATAGAAATTTTTAAAACAGATTCTATTATATTTATTTTAAATGAACTTACTTGTTGATCCAATGCATTTAACATTGAAGATATAACCATGTTCAAGTACATAAAAGGGCAGACATAGGAAATTATTTTTATCATATTTCCTACTTGGGGATCATTGTAAAATGCCATTGCTACTTCCTTCGGAAAAGCTATAAATACGGCAACTACCAGTATTCCGGATATTGTGGTAAAATGCAGAACCTTGGAAAGAGTGTATGAAACTTTTTTTTCATTTGATACTGCGTTGTCTCCAGCTATCGATGGAATTAAAATTGATGACAGAGACGTTAAAAATGATGACGGAAAGAACAATATAGGCAAAACCATTCCTTTAATCATTCCGTAAAGGCTCATGGATGCTTCGGCGGAAAGTCCATACATCACCAGCCTCGAAGGTATCATTGTGTTTTCAACAGTACGAAGGATAGAATTCAAATATGATGTGGCGGAAACAGGCAGTGATATTCCGATGATCTTAAACATCATATTGGCCGGTTTAGTTTTTGAAAATTTAAAAGGTTTCTTTTCAAAAATATAAAAAAACCATGTTAAAATTAACGAAAACAACTCTTCTACTGTCATTCCTATGGCAACTGCAGCACAGCCGTATTCAATACCTTTAGGTATGAATTTATCCATTATGGAAAATATCACAGCAATTCTTACTAATTGTTCAGTAACCTGTACAATTGAAGGTTTTACCACTTTACCCACTGCATAGAAATATCCTTTGTAGCAGTTTGACACAGCCATGATTGGAAGGCTGGGTACCAGGTAAAGCAAAGCTAAAGAGGTTCTTTTGTCATTTAATATATTGATTCCTATGTAATCAGCAAAATAGTACAATATAAATGCTGATGCAAATCCCATAAAAAGTGAAATAACTATCGATTGGTGCAATACCTTTTTTGCATTTGAATAGTTTTTTACGGCTAATTCCTCAGATATAAGTCTTGATACGGCAATCCTTATTCCTGAGGTTGCAAGAGTAACCATAAGCATGTAAAATGAAAGCATTAACTGGTACAGTCCAATACCCTCCGCTCCTAAGACATTGGCAAGATAGATGCGAAACAGCATGCCGACGATTTTTACTATTGAAGTTGCAACCGTCAAAATCAGTGTACCCTTAATAATGCTTCCCTTCCTCATGATTCACCTCAAAAACATCCATAATAATATTTTGGGGGTGTGTACATCCTCCCTACATAATCATATGCCGGATATTTTCAATTAATGAATAAATGATGATGACAGCTGATAAAGGTTGACTGTCATCATTTCCTCAGGTTTTGATTATAACTATTGTATTAATTATTTTTAATTATTTGTAACATTTCATTGTGGATTTTTTCAAGCTCATCAGGAATGAGTATGTGCTGCGGACATTTTTTCATGCATTCTCCACATTTCATGCAGCTTCCGACCCTTTCCTTTTCATCTAACATAAAGTAACTGTTTGCCGCAAGAGTTTTATTTTCTGTTTTTTTATAGTCATTGTAAATTTCGAAGATTTCCGGTATGTCCACACCATACTGACAGTCCATACAGTATCGGCATCCTGTACAAGGCACTGCGTTAATTTTTCTTAAATCTTTTATAACAGTGCTGATTATTCTTTGCTCATCGTTGTTTATTGGTTTTAAATCAGTAAAGGTTGCAATATTGTCCTTAAGCTGCTCCATGTTTGACATTCCGCTTAAAATTATCGCCACGTTAGGTAGTGAAGCAACCCATCTTAAGGCCCAGGAAGCTACACTTGTATCTTTGTTGTAGTCTTTGAAATGCTTTGTCACATTAGGCGCAAAAGAAGATAAGAAACCTCCTCTGACAGGTTCCATTACAAAGCACGGTAAGTCAAGTTTTTCTAAAGTTTCATACAGGCTTTTTCCATCGTTTTCATTCCAGTCCCAATAGTTGATCTGAAGCTGGGCAAAATCCCATTTATGAGCTGAAGCAAATTTTTGCAAAACTTCATTGCTGTCATGAAATGAGAAACCAATATTTTTTATTTTTCCTTCTTGTTTTTTTTCTGCTAAAAAGTCATAAAGATTATACTTTTCAACGATTTTGATTGTTTTTTGGTTTAATGAATGTAAAAGGTAAAAGTCAAAATAATTTGTGTTGCATTTTTTCAGCTGTTCATTGAAGAATCTTTCTACATCTGCTGTTTCTTTTACTTTCCATACAGGCAGTTTGCTTGTAAGGAAGTAGCTTTCTCTTTTAAAATCAGCAAGTACTTTTCCTAAAAAAACTTCAGATTCTTCGTTGTGGTAATTGTAAGCTGTGTCAAAGTAATTTAATCCGTGATTATAAGCATAATTGATTAATTCTTCTGAGGCTGCAAAATCAATTTTATTATCATTTGTAGGGAAGCGCATGCATCCGTAGCCTAACCTGGGCAAGGTTAAGCCAAATTTTTTTATGTGTTTTTTGTCCATAATAACCCTGCTCTTATAATATTTTATAATAATGATACATTATACTGATAAAATCTGCAAAACAACAAAAACTGTAATATAATCATACTAATTGTTTGTTTGTCAATCAGGTTGAAATTATATCTTTTGATTACTCGATAATTATATTATAGCTGCTGATAACTTTCAATATAAAATGAAAAACAGTATAAAAAATTTAAATAATTTATTTTTTATTGTTTACAAAATTAATATGAGGGTATATTATAAAGGTACACCCCACTCCCCTGGGGTATAGAATAATTGGAGGTAGTTATGAAAGCTGACAAGGATAAAATAAACAGTTTGTTAAAGACTGCTGCAGGACAAATAGAAGGTATACTGAGAATGGTTGAAGAGGATCGGTATTGCATTGATATTTCAAATCAGCTTTTGGCGGTTCAATCAATACTTAGAAAAGCAAACAATGAGATACTCAGGGCACATATGCATATGTGTGTAAAGGAAGCCTTTGAAAATGGCAGCGAGGATGAAAAAATTGATGAAATAATTTCATTGATCAACAAAGTATCTAAATAAGGAGTTAAGCTAATGAAATCTCAGAAATTTAATGTAACAGGGATGAGTTGTTCTGCTTGCTCGTCAAGAATAGAAAAAAACGTAAGCAAGACTAATGGTGTTTTAGAAGCAAATGTAAATCTTTTAAGCAATAGCATGACTGTTAAATATGACGAATTGGTTTTAAATGAAGGCGATATCATTAGAGTCGTGGAGGATACCGGCTATGGTGCATCTCCGGCAAAAAAAAGGGGTAATTCTGCAGCTGCAGATAAGAAATCCGATACGGAAAAAGAATTTAATGAAATGAAAAAAAGATTGATTGTATCCTTTTTGTTTGCAGTACCGCTTTTGTACCTGGCTATGGGACATATGTTCAATTGGCCGCTGCCGAATATATTTTACGGTGCAGAAAATTCGGTGATATTCGCATTTACACAGTTTCTGCTTGTTTTGCCCGTTATGATCATCAACAAAAAATACTATACCGGTGGATTTAAAACATTATTTAAAGGTTCTCTAAATATGGATTCCTTAATTGCCATAGGTACTACTGCTTCCGTAGGATACGGAGTATTTGCAATATATAAAATAGGCTATGGACTGGGCCATATGAATATGGACATGATAATGAGATATTCAATGGATTTGTATTTTGAATCGGCGGCTACTATATTAGCATTAATTACATTAGGAAAATTTTTTGAGGCACGGGCAAAAGGAAAAACTTCTGACGCCATCAAAAAATTAATGGACCTGTCGCCGAAAAAAGCTTTGATTGAAAGAAACGGTATAGAAACGGAAGTTCCCGTAGAGGATGTTGTAAGAGGAGATGTTGTAATTGTTAAACCGGGGCAGTCGGTTCCCGTTGACGGTGTTATTGTATCCGGCAGCTCTTCTGTAGATGAATCCATGCTGACAGGGGAGAGTATACCTGTAGAAAAGAAAGCCGGGGACAAGGTAACCGGTGCCAGCATTAACAAGTCGGGGTATTTTAAATTTGAAGCGCAGAATGTAGGCGATGATACAACATTGTCTCAGATTATAAGGCTTGTGGAGGAAGCAAGTTCTTCTAAAGCTCCAATATCCAAACTTGCGGACAAAATAAGCGGTGTATTTGTTCCGGTTGTAATTTCAATAGCGGTTATTGCCATGATAGTATGGCTGCTGCTGGGTGCAGAATTTGAATTTGCACTTTCAATAGGAATTGCAGTGTTGGTTATATCATGCCCTTGTGCTTTAGGTCTTGCCACCCCTACGGCAATAATGGTGGGGACAGGCAAGGGAGCTGAAAACGGCATACTTATAAAATCTGCAGAAGCATTGGAAACTGCCCACCAGATTCAGACGGTGGTTATGGATAAGACAGGGACAATTACCGAAGGTAAACCTAAAGTTACTGATGTTTTAACCAACGGTATAAGTGATACTGAAATTTTGAAAATAACAGCTTCAGCAGAAAAGGGCTCGGAGCATCCCCTGGCGGATGCTGTTGTTGAAGAAGCAAAAAAGAAAGGACTCGAGTTATACGATGTTAAAAGATTTGAAGCAATACCCGGCCAAGGGCTTGAAGCAGAAGTGAATGATAAAAAATATTATATAGGCAATTTAAGATTAATTAACGAAAAAAATATAAAAATTAATAAGTTTAAAGAAAAAGTTTCTGAACTTGCAGATGAAGGAAAAACTCCATTATATTTTGCGGATGAACAAGAAGTTCTGGGCATAATAGCTGTTGCAGATGTTGCCAAGCCTACAAGCATGAAGGCAATAAAAGAATTTGAAGCAATGGGAATAGAAGTTGTAATGCTTACCGGAGACAATCGAAAAACAGCAGATGCCATAAGAAAGCAATTGGGAATAACAAGGGCGATTGCGGAAGTACTTCCTCAGGACAAGGAAAGAGAAATACGTAAAATTCAGGAGAAAGGCAAAAAGGTGGCAATGATAGGCGACGGAATCAACGATGCTCCGGCTTTGGCAAGAGCTGATGTAGGCATTGCCATAGGAGCCGGTACGGATGTTGCTATAGAATCTGCTGATATAGTGTTAATAAGAAGTGATTTACTGGATGCTGTTACGGCGGTGCAGCTGAGTAAAGCTACTATAAGAAATATAAAGCAGAATCTGTTTTGGGCATTTATTTACAATTCAATAGGAATACCCTTAGCGGCAGGAGTATTTTACAATATTTTGGGATGGAAATTAAACCCCATGTTTGCGGCAGGAGCCATGAGCCTAAGCTCTGTTTCGGTTGTATCCAATGCCTTAAGGCTTAAATTTTTCAAACCTATAAGGTTGTCGGATGAAGTTCCGAATTCATCAGTATACAATGATGGTCTGGATGTAAATGAAGGTTTATCAAATAAATCAAATATAAATGGAGGAAATGAAATGAAGAAAGTTTTAAAAGTTGAAGGAATGAGCTGCGAACACTGCAAAGCTACAGTTGAGAAAGCATTAAAATCAGTAGACGGTGTTGAAAATGCTGTTGTTGACTTAAAACACAAATCAGCAGATGTTACATTGAGCAAGGAAGTAAAAAATGATGTGTTGTCAAAGGCAGTAACAGATGCAGGATACGAAGTTACAAAGATAAATTAAAAGGTAAGCTTTACCGGAAGCGAGGCATTCATTGTGAAGTGCCTCACTTTATTTTGCACACTTTTTTCTGCAAATATTATATTAAGGTATAAGTGTTAAATTCCAAAAGTGTGGTATAATGTTTAAAAATTTTATTTTAAGAGGGTATTATGAGTAAAAAGTTTCGGGTGTTGCTTTTTATGCAAGTTTCATGGTTAATTACATTATATGCGCGATTCAATAGAGATTTTGCAGAGTTTTATGTCCTGAAGGTATATCCTGTTTTTGCGAAGTCGATTTCTCTTTTCACGTCTGCTGTAAACTTTTCGTTGGCTGAATTTATAATAATAGTGTTTGTAATAACAGCAGCGGTTTATTTTTTTATAACTTTAATAAAAACTGTAGCAAGAAAATCCTCTCGTTATTTTAAAAATTTCCTTCTGAATATTGCTGTTTTATTAAGCGTTGTATATTTTATATTTGTCATTTTTTGCGGAATCAATTATTACAGGTATGAATTCACATATTACAGCGGCCTTGAAGTTAGGGAATATTCAAGGGCTGACCTTATCAATTTATGTGAAATACTCATTAATGATGCAAATGAAACAAGGAGTAAACTTAATAAAGCCGGCGGAGGAACAGCGAAGCTTTTTGAAGATGATTATTATAAAATGGTGGAAAAGGCAAAAAAGACTTTCGATAATATTTCTGAACAATATGAAGTTTTAAAAGGAGATTATCCTGCGCCGAAGGCTGTGTTTTTTTCAAAGGTTATGTCTCATTTCCAAATAACTGGCATGTTTTTCCCGTTTACATTTGAAGCAAATGTAAACGCGGATATACCTGCTTACCAGATGCCTTCCACAATGCTCCATGAACTGACCCACTTGAGAGGATTTATGCGGGAGGAAGATGCTAATTTTATTTCTTATATTGCATGTATTAATTCTGGTTTCAATGATTTTGCATATAGTGGAATAATGCTTGCTTTGTCTTACAGTATGAATGCTCTTTATGAGGAGGACCTGGACGCTTATGAAAGATTAGGCTCATTTTATTCGGATGATGTTAAAAAAGATTTAATGCAGTCTGCAAATTATTGGAGACAGTTTGATACCATTGCTGTAAAAATATCTGACAGGGTTAATGATATATATTTAAAATCTAATAATCAGAAGAATGGTGTCAAAAGTTATGGAGGTATGGTTGATTTGTTGTTGGCATATTACTCTGATGCTCGTTAATATGCGGCATATTAGAAAATCCCGTATAATTCAGCCGATTCAGGTTAAACTATTTTAAAATCTATATTGAAGGGAGAATTTAGATGTCACATATTGTTTGTACAGTAAGTAATTGTTATTATAATAAGAGAGAGGGTTGCACAGCTCCTGCTTTGGACGTGGACGGAGAAATGGCCGATGAAAGCCGCCTAACGTGCTGCGATACATTTATAGAACAAAAACCGGGAATGAAAAGTTCCGTTCAAGAGCCTAAAGGTGAAACTCAAATCAGCTGCAAAGCAAAGAAATGCACCTACAACGATAATGAACGCTGCGATGCACAAAGAATAGTTGTAAACGGCAAGAATGCTCAGCATACTGAGGAAACATGCTGCAGCACATTTATAAGTTAATATTAAACATATAAACATATAATTTTGAAAGGATGGATACCATCCTTTTTTTGTGCGCCCAGCATGGGTGACGGCTTGATGTTTCCAATTTCTTCATTATGAATTTTATTGCTATTCTTAGTTTTATTTGGTATTATAATTTAGGGTGATAAATAGTATGAAAAAATCAATTTCGAGATCAATTCCTCTAATGTTGGCAGGAATTTTAATTTTTGTGTTTTTAGCGGGATGTGAAAAAAGCCAAGAACCTGCGGATCAATCGGTATATAAAAAATATTCTTATTCTTTTATGGATACATTTGATACAGTTACACAAGTTGTAGGTTATACCGAGACGGAAGAAAAATTTAACGAGTATGCTGAAAAAATTCATGAAAGAATGATGGAGCTTCATAAACTATATGACATATATAATGATTATGAAGGGATCAATAATATAAAAACGATCAATGACAATGCAGGGGTAAAACCAGTAAAGGTGGACAGGGAAATTATAGATTTAATACTTTTTTCTAAACAAATGTACGAAGAAATGGGAACTCAAACAAACATAGCGTTAGGTTCTGTTCTTAAAATCTGGCATGAATACAGGGACGAGGCTGAAGCTAATCCGGCAGATGCAAAGATACCTCCTATGGACGTGCTGCGTGCGGCAAATGAACATACGGACATTAACAAAGTAATAGTAGATGTAGGAGATAGTACAGTTTACTTGAATGACCCTTTAATGAGCCTTGATGTAGGTGGCGTTGCAAAAGGATATGCTACAGAGATAGTTGCCAAGGAAATAGTTAATGAAGGTCTTATATCAGGAATTATAAGTGCCGGCGGAAATGTTCGTACTTTTGGTAAACCAATGGACGACACCAGGGACAGATGGGGTATCGGTATTCAAAATCCAGACAGCATATTGGGAAATTCGGATGAAAATATACTTGAAACGATATATGTAACAGATAAATCTATAGTAACAAGCGGCGACTACCAGAGGTTTTACAAGGTTGGAGATAAGATTATGCACCACATAATTGATCCCGAAACATTGATGCCCGGAGATTATTACAGGGCTGTGACCATAGTCACTGAAGATTCCGGGAAAGCAGATTTTATGTCAAAAATAGTATTTCTCCTTCCGTTCGAAAAAAGCAAGGCGTTTGTTGATTCATTAGACGGAGTAGAGGCTATTTGGGTTTTTAAGGATGGTAAGATTGAGACTACAGACGGATTGAAAGAAATAATGAAAAGCAACGGAGCCACTGCGGCAGTTGATAAGTAACGACGAGGTCAATTGATTTGACAGAGACGGGCGAAAAACCGGTTTACTTTGTGTTTTGTAGGGTAAGGATTAAAAAATAATGAAAAAATCAAATTTTTTTGCTTTTATATCAAGAATGAAATATATAAACCGCTGGGGTTTAATGCATAGCGCAAAAGAGGAAAATGTGTCCGAACACAGTTTAGATGTTGCTGTAATCGCACATGCCCTGACAATTATCCAGAAAAAGCGGCTTAACAAGGATATTGATTCCTATAAGACAGTCTTGTATGCGATTTACCATGATGCTGCTGAAATTTTAACCGGAGACATGCCTACTCCTGTGAAATATTTTAATCCTGCTATAAAAACTGCATATAAAGAAGTGGAAACATCGGCTAACAAGAGCCTTTTAAAATTGCTTCCTAAAGATTTTTACGAAGACTATGAGCCTGTGCTGATTCCAAGGAAAGAGGATGAAGAAATTTGGAGAACAATTAAAGCGGCTGATAAAATAAGCGCATATATAAAATGTATTGAAGAGGAAAAATCAGGCAATCGGGAATTTGTCAAGGCAAAACAGTCTTTGCTTCGGGAAATCAACAGTATGAACAGGCAGGATGTGAAAATATTCATGGATGAATTTTTAGATGGTTACAGCCTTACTTTGGATGAAATGTAACTAATTTGCAATTGTGCCGGCAGGGTTATCTCGAACAAAAAATAAAGTTATAATCATACAAATGATTATAACTTTATTTTATTTCGGCTTTATTTGCCTCTGTGCTATACTTATTTTAATGAAAGATTTATCATACAAAGAAAATTACGAAGGTATAATATGAAACAATATAATTACATGACTTTTAAGTCAGTTTCTTATGCAATGAAGGCAGAAGCTGCTCTAAAAAAATATGATATTCAATACAAAATAATACCTGTGCCCAGAAGCATAAGTTCAAGCTGTGGATTATGCGTAAGATTTTACAGCGACGATATAGATAAGCTTAAATTAATTATTTCAAATGACAGTCTTGCATATGAAAACATATATAATGAAGCATAATTAAACTGCAAATGACAAAAAGCACCCGCAAATAAAACCAATCAGCAGGAAGACAGAGGTACTTTTTCCATTATGAATGGAATTTGCCTCGGGTATGAGTTCGCTTGATGAAACGTAAAGCATGCAGCTTGCTGCAGAAGAGAGGCAGCAAGCAATGAAATATTTTGAAACACCTCCAAGTATAGAGCCGAATACGGCACCGAATGCCGTAGGCAGTCCCGTCAATAAAGTCAGCAGTACAGCCGACCGGGGAGATGCTCCCGCCATTATTAACGGCATACCTACGCTCAGGCCTTCAGGTATGTCGTGAACAGCAATTAAAATTGCTATTTTTAGTCCTAAATTTTTCGAATAAACAGCACTGGAGCCAATTGCTATCCCTTCCGGGAAATTATGAATACTCATGCTTATCATTATGATTAAGCTCATTTTTATGTAACTTAGTTTTTTTCCTTTATAGCGGTTTAATTTTTGGGAGGGTATTATTTTTTCTGCGGCAAATACTATAATAAGCCCTATTGAAAGTCCCAATGTAACTATGAAAAAGCCTCCTATTTCGTATGCTTCAGGCATAAGGTCAAAAGATATAATTGACAGCATAACTCCCGCCGCAAAGCTTAGCATCCATGCTACGGTTCTGTCGCTGGGGTTATGGATCACAGCAGAAATTAACCCACCTATGAGTGTTCCTATTCCGCCCACTATAAATCCGGTTATAAAATAATATAAAATATCCAATTTGTCCTCCATAATATTCATTATTAATATATATGTGAATTAGGAAATTTAAGAAATAAAATTTAATTAAGTAAATTCTTGTTTATGGGAATGATATAGTATATAATGAACGTTGGTAAAATATAAATAAACACATGAGGTTTTGTACATTTATAAATAGTTAATAATTGATATATTTTTGTTATAAAGGGATGAAAGAAATGATTAAAACCGAAATCGTGAAAGTGGATCCTGAAAACATTGATTATAAAATAATAAAAAGGGCAGCCCACATTATAAACGAAGGCGGAGTGGTTGTGTTTCCCACGGAAACAGTTTATGGCATCGGTGCAGACACATTGAATGAACAAGCCGTTGATAAAATATTTAAGGCAAAAGGAAGGCCGCAAGACAATCCTTTGATTGTCCACATAGCGGATTTTGATGAGTTGTACAATTTAGCGGCAGAAGTTCCCGATAATGCAAAAAAACTTGCTGAAAAATATTGGCCTGGGCCGTTGACCATGATTTTATATAAAAAGGATATTTTATCGGATAAAATAACTGCAGGGCTTGAAACTGCTGCAATACGTTTCCCGGCAAACAAGATAGCCCTTGCTTTGATAAAGGAAAGCAAAAAGCCTATTGCCGCTCCTAGTGCAAACACTTCAGGCAAGCCAAGTCCAACTGAAGCTGCTCACGTTGCAGAAGATTTAATGGGCAAGGTTGACATGATTATTGATGGCGGCAGAACTGATATAGGATTAGAATCTACTGTAGTTGATATGACAAGTGAAATTCCGATGATTTTAAGGCCGGGAGGAGTTACGAGAGAAGATGTGATAAGTGTTTTAGGAAGTTGTGAATATGATCCGGCAATTATTAAAAGTGACGATAAAACAGTTCCTAAATCACCGGGACAAAAATACAGGCATTATTCTCCTAAAGCCAAGGTTTTACTTTATAAAGGCAACATAGAAAATATTGCGGGAAAGATAAATGAGGAATATGAAAAATTTAGTGCTGAGGGATATAAGATTGGAATTATGTCCACAGTACAAACAGAAAAAAAATATACAGGCAAATCTACAATAGTATGCGGGGACAGAACGAATCCTCTTACTATTTCGGCTAATTTATTTAAAGATTTAAGGGAATTTGATCATTTGGGAGTGGATATTATCCTTGCTGAAGCAGTTGAAGAAAAGGGCCTGGGCAAGGCAATAATGAACCGTCTCGGCAAGGCTTCCAGCAGAACAATAATTGTGTGAGGTTTTTATGAATATATTGTTTGTTTGTACCGGAAACACCTGTAGAAGCAGTATGGCTGAAGGCATACTCAAATTCTTGCTGAAAGAAAGCAATATAGAGGATATTAACGTGTCATCGGCAGGCATAAGTGCTTTCGAAGGTGAAGATGCCAATGAAAAAGCAATTAGAGTGTTAAGCAAAAAAGGAATTGACATAAAAGCTCATAAGGCAAGACAGCTTAATAAAAAAATTATTGGAGAATCGGATTTAATTCTCTGTATGACCAATGAGCAGAAAAACGTAATTATTAAATTTTTTCCTGAGTATCATAAAAAAATATATACATTGAAAGAATATGCTCATATTACTAATAATGAGAATATATCCGGCAGAAATTTGGATATTGTTGATCCTTTTGGATTAGACTATAATGTTTATGAAAAAACTGCTGAAGAAATAGAAGTAAATTTAAGAAAAATAATAAAAAGATTAGATACAAAAGATTAGCAAAGTGAAGCAATTGTAAGGCGGCAATTGATTTTTACTGTTAAATGGAGAGTATAAAATGAAAATAGTATTAGCTTGTGATCATGGAGGATTTCAATTAAAAGAGATAATTAAGGAACATTTAATAAAAAGGGGTTATAATATAATGGATATAGGAGTATACGGCAATGCTTCCGTCGATTATCCTGATTATGGGCAAAAGGCGGCAGAACTGGTTGCAAGTGGTGAAGCAGATAAAGGAATAGTATTTTGCGGAACTGGTATAGGAATTTCTATAGCCGCAAATAAAGTAAAGGGAATAAGATGTGCTTTGTGTACAAATGAATATATGTCAAGAATGTCAAGATTGCATAACAATGCAAATATGCTTGCTCTCGGGGGACGGGTATTGGGAGAAGGCGTTGCCGTGGGTATTGTTGATGTATGGCTTTCTACAGAATTCGAAGGGGGAAGACATGAGAATAGAGTCAAAAAATTAATGGAAATAGAAAAAACAGAGGATTGATAATGATAAATAATTTTATAGCTTTTATTTCAGCTGTAATCATTTCTTTTATAATGACACCTCCTGCCCGAAAGCTTGCAATTAAAGTTGGTGCTTTGGATGTGCCTAAAAGCCCAAGAAAAATACATAATAAGCCGATACCATATTTTGGAGGATTGGCAATTTATATTTCAATAATGGCATGTATGTTTGTGTACATGCCTCATACTGAAACAAGTTTGCATGTAATGGCAGGAGCAACGATAATTGTACTGACAGGTATTGTTGATGATATGTATGATTTGCCTGCTAAAGTAAAATTACTAATGCAGATTGTAGCTGCTCTCGTTGCCATAAAAGGGGGAGTGCAGATTCATTTTATTACAAACCCTCTTTCAGATACAGGAATGAGCTACTTGCTTAGCTGGCTTTCTTACCCTCTGACATTGTTTTGGATTGTGGGAATTACAAACACTATTAATCTAATAGACGGTTTAGATGGGCTTGCTTCCGGAGTTGCAAGCATAGCTGCTACTACACTTCTTTTTACTGCTTCAAAAATGGGGTATGATTTTATAGTTATGCAGTGTGCAATTATTGCAGGTGCATCTTTAGGATTTCTTCCATTTAATTTTAATCCTGCAAAGATATTTATGGGAGATGCAGGGGCATTGCTTTTAGGGTATATGTTGGCAGTTACTTCTGTTATGGGAATGGTTAAAAGTGTAGCTGCTGTTGCCTTGGCAGTTCCTGTGTTTGCACTTGGTCTTCCTATTTTTGATACAACCTTTGCTATCATTAGGAGATTTATAAATAAGAAGCCTATAATGGAGGCAGACAAGGAACACTTGCACCATAAGCTTATGAAGTCAGGGCTTAATCAGCGACAGACTGTTCTAATAATGTATTTTATAAGCATGATGTTGGGAATAGTGTCTATAACAATAGCCGATACTGAGCCTTTAGTAGGCATAATAGTAGCTACTATAGTTGTAGTTATAGTATTTTATTTTGCTAAGGTAGGCGGTTTGTTTAAAGAAAAAGAACAATAGTGGAGGATTCATGAATAAAATTAAGGTGCTCGTTATTTTCGGGACACGTCCGGAGGCTGTTAAAATGGCTCCTGTAGTAAAAGCCCTGAAGGATGACGAAGAACATTTCATTACAAAGATTTGCGTAACAGCACAACACAGATATATGCTTGACCAGGTTTTAAAAATATTTGACATTAAGCCGGATTATGATTTGAATATATTCAAAAGTGGGCAGACGCTGACACAGATTACATGCAAATCACTAATAGGATTAGAAGATATTGCAGAAGAATTCAGTCCGGATCTGATACTTGTTCAGGGAGATACGACTACAGTATTTTCCGGTGCGCTGGCGGCATTTTATCATCAAGTTAAAATAGGACATGTGGAGGCAGGCCTAAGAAGTGGAAATCTCTACTCACCGTATCCTGAGGAAGCAAACAGGAAGCTTACTGGTGTATTAGCGGATTTTCATTTTGCTCCAACTGAAAGGGCAAGGCACAATCTTTTAAAAGAAGGTTATGATGACAGCAAAATATTTGTTACAGGAAATACATCCATTGATGCGTTAAATTGGGTTATAGATAAAAATTATAAGTTTAATGAAAAAAAACTTAATGATATAGACTTTGAAAATAAGAAGGTGATACTTCTCACTGCCCACAGAAGAGAGAATATAGGGAAGCCAATGGAGAACATTTTTTCTGCCGTTAAGGAGGCAGCAGAGAAAAATAAGGATATTGAAGTTATATATCCTATGCATTTAAATCCGAAAGTGAGAGAAATAGCGTTGCGAGTATTTGAAAATATGGAAAATATTCATTTAATCGAACCTCTTGATTATCTTCCGTTTACAAATTTAATGGCAAAGTGCTACCTTGTGGTAACAGATTCAGGAGGCGTACAGGAAGAAGCTCCCTCCCTGGGAAAACCTGTACTGGTCGTAAGGAGGGAAACAGAAAGACCTGAAGGAATTGAGGCAGGCACTGCAAAACTCGTAGGTACGGAAAAAACTGCAATATTAGATGAAATAGATACTCTTGTCAACGATGAAAAAGAATATGAAAGAATGGCTAATGCGGTTAATCCTTACGGAGACGGCAAAGCCGCAAAATATATTAAAGAAGCCATTATAAGAAAAATGTTATAAGATTTAACAATAAGTTTTACAGTCTAAAAGTAAAGCACCAAATTATTACGATGAAGGTGCTTTTACATTTTAATCAGTTCCTTTAATTTAAAAAAGGTAAAAATATATTGACAAGGTGTTTTTTTTGTTATATACTTCGAATATCAAAATATTCGTAACATGATAAATATCAATTACAAAGAAATGAATATTAAAAATAATTATTGGGGGTTATAATGATTTTTGAAAAAATAAGAGCAATTCTAGTTGAAGAATTAAATGTAGAAGAGGAAAATGTAAAACCGGAAAGCAAAATAAAGGATGACTTGGGTGCAGATTCATTGGACTTATTCGAATTAATAAATAAAGTTGAAGATGAATTTGATGTATCTATTGAAGAAGATGATTACGACAAGCTTATTACTGTTGGGAATATGGTAGATTATATTAATAAAATAAAAAAGAACGCCTGAAGGGGCGTTTTCTCATACAGAATATAGTCATTAATAAGGAGAATATATGATAAATACAAAGATATGCAGCCTTTTAAACATAAAGTATCCTATATTCCAAGGGGGTATGGCTCAAATATCAGATGCAGGACTGGCTGCGGCAGTATCAGAAGCGGGAGGACTCGGTGTAATAGCAGCAGGTAACGGAACAGCTGAAACCCTTCAGAAGGAAATAAAAAGAATCAGGAAACTGACAAATAAACCTTTTGGTGTCAACGTAATGCTGCTAAGTCCATACGTCAATGAAGTCGGGAATTTGCTGGCGGAAGAAAAAGTTCCTGTCATAATAACAGGAGCCGGCAGTCCTGGGAAATTTATAAAGTTGTGGAAAAGAGCCGGTTCAAAAATTATACCGGTAGTGCCGTCGGTTACTTTTGCCGAACATTTGGAAAAATTAGGTGCTGACGCATTAATTTGTGAAGGTATGGAATCAGGCGGACACATAGGAGAGATAACAACAATGTGCCTTACACCTCAGGTAGTGGATGCCGTTAAAGTGCCTGCTATTGCAGCAGGAGGTATAGGAGACGGAAGAGGGATTGCTGCGGTAATGTGTTTAGGAGCACAGGGTGTGCAGATCGGTACAAGGTTTTTGTTGGCTAATGAATGCAGCGTACATCAAAATTATAAAGATAAGGTTAAAAGGGCAAAAGATACAGATACTGCAGTTACCGGAAGAGCAACAGGGCACCCAGTAAGGGTTCTGAAAAATAAGCTTGTAACTAAATTCAAGAAGCTTGAAAAAAATAATGCTCCTGTTGAAGAAATGGAGAGACTGGGAAGAGGAAGGCTATACAAAGCAGCAGTTGAAGGAGATATAGATTACGGTTCTGTCATGTCAGGGCAAATTGCGGGATTAGTCAATAAAGAACAGAGCTGTGAGGAAATAATTGTTGAAATGTTTGAAGAAGCTGAAAAGGTCATGAATGACTTAAATATATATATCAGGGGGTAAAAATGAATAAAATTGCTTTTGTATTCCCGGGCCAAGGTTCTCAATATGTTGGAATGGGAAAAGACTTTTACGAAAATTTTCAGGAAAGCAAAGAAATATTTCAAAAAGCAAATGAAGCATCAAATTTAGATATAACAAAACTGTGTTTTGAAGGGCCGGATGATGAGTTAAACATGACCGAAATAACGCAGCCGGCTTTATTGACAGTATGTATGGCAATATATGAGGTTTTGAGTAAAAAATCAGGAATGGTTCCTTCTGTAATGGGAGGACAAAGCCTGGGAGAATATACCGCATTAACTGCTGCAGGAACAATGAATTTTCAAACGGCGGTGAAACTTGTACGCAGCAGAGGAAACTATATGCAGAATACAGTTCCTTTGGGAGAAGGCGGAATGCTTGCATTGTTAGGATGCAAAGCTGAGGATGCCATATGTTTTTGTGATGAGGTTACAGACAGGTATGGCATTGTGGAACCGTCCAATTTTAATTGCCCTGGGCAGATAGTTGTAGGAGGTGAAAGTTGGGCAATTGAAAATGCTTTGAAACTTACTTCACAATTTAACATAAAAAAGGGGGTTAGGCTTAATGTAAGTGCGCCGTTTCATACGTCAATGCTTAAACCGGCAGGGAAAAAGCTTAGGAATGAGTTGGATAAAATCAAATTTAAGAAACCTTTCTGCAATGTTATATCAAATGTTGACGCAGAATACTATTGTGATGTATTTGCAATGGCGGATAAGCTTGAAAAACAAGTCTATAATCCTGTCAGGTGGGAAGATTGTGTTAGAAAAATGATAGATGACGGAATTGATACATTTGTGGAAATAGGGCCGGGAAAGGCTTTATCGTCTTTTATCAGGAAAATAAATAAAAATGTTGAAACAATAAATATAGACAGTGTTTCTTCTCTCAGTAATTATATATAAAGGCGGTAGTCGTCGGAAAGGAAAATTATGAAAACTGCAATTATTACCGGAGCTTCAAAGGGTATCGGTGCGGTAACAGCTTTAAGATTAAATGAATTGGGATACAGCTTGGTATTAAATTACAGGAACGATACTTCTTCAATGTCTGAATTAATAAATAAATTTACAAGAAAAAATACAAAAAATATTACAATCCAATGCGATATATCAAACTACAAAGACGCTAAAAAACTTATAGATGAAGCATATGAAAATTTTGAGCATGTTGATGTCTTAATTAATAATGCAGGTATTACTAAGGACAATATTCTTCCTTTAATGACTGAAGAAGAATTTGACCGGGTAATTGATACAAATTTAAAGGGAACATTTAACTGCTGTAAGCATATTTCTAAAAGGATGATAAGACAGAAATACGGCAGAATTATAAATATTTCATCAGTTGTGGGATTGGCCGGAAATGCAGGGCAGGTTAATTATTCAGCTTCAAAAGCAGGGATAATAGGCATGACTAAATCTATGGCAAGAGAGTTGGGGAAGAAAAATATCCTTGTTAATGCCATAGCGCCGGGATTTATTCAAACTGGAATGACAGATAGAATTCCAGAGGCTACTAGAAGTGAGATGGTGAAAAACATTCCTTTGCAAAGGCTTGGACGTCCCAGTGATATTGCAGATGTGGTAGAATTTTTAATTTCAAATAAATCTTCATATATAACAGGCCAGGTATTATCAGTTAACGGTGGGTATTACATGTAAAATATGCAGGAGGAATTATGAAAAGAAGAGTGGTAGTAACAGGTATAGGGGTTGTTAGCCCCATTGGTACAGGAGATGAATTCTGGCAGAATGTAAAAGAAGGCAAGTGCGGAGTAAGTCCAATAGAATCATTTGATACAACTGAGTTCAAAGTTAAATTAGCTGCTGAAATAAAGGATTTTGAACCAACATTATATATGGAAAAAAAAGAGTCAAAAAGAATGGACAGGTATAGTCAGTTTGCTCTTGCTGCAGCTGATATTGCAGTTAGAGATTCAAAACTGGACATAGAAAAGGTTGACAGTCAAAGATTTGGAACAATTGTAGGAAGTGCTGTAGGGGGTATTCACACCATTGAAACGGAGCATGAAAAAATTCTTACTAAAGGACCCGGAAAAGTTTCGACATTTTTTATTCCAATGATGCTTTCAAATATGGCATCAGGTTTGATTGCAATTAAATACAAGGCTAAAGCTGTTAACTTCAGCACAGTTACAGCATGTGCAACAGGAGCAAACGCTGTCGGTGAGTCTTATAAGAGAATTCAGGACGGAATATGTGATGTAATGTTGGCAGGCGGCTCGGAAGCTGCCATAACTCCATGTTCAATAGCGGGGTTTTCTGTATTAACTACTTTATCAACATCTCTCGATGTGAACAGGGCATCTATTCCCTTTGATAAGGAAAGGCACGGCTTCGTAATGGGCGAGGGTGCCGGAATAATGGTTCTTGAAGATTATGATCACGCTGTTAATAGAGGTGCAAAAATTTATGCAGAAATAGTTGGATATGGTGCAACTTGTGATGCATATCATATGACATCTCCTGACCCGAGTTCTAAAGGGTCATCTGATTCCATGCTGTTTGCAATTGAGGATGCAGGTATAAAACCAGAGGACATAGGATATATAAATGCCCACGGTACAAGCACATTATATAATGATAAATTTGAAACACAGGCAATTAAAAAAATATTTGGTGATTATGCATATGAAGTACCTGTCAGTTCTACAAAATCTATGACAGGTCATTTGTTAGGTGCCGCTGGAGCAGTTGAGGCCATTGTATGTGCAAAAGCATTGGAGGATTCATATATACCTGCTACAATAAATTATTCGGTAAAAGATCCGGAATTAGGCCTGAATTTTGTTCCAAATACAGGAATTTCAAATAAATTTGACTATGCTTTGTCGAACGCATTTGGATTCGGAGGTCATAATGCTTCATTAGTTTTAAAAAAAATATAAATTTGCTTAGGAGTTTTTATGATATATGATTCAAGTGATATACAAAAAATAATACCTCACAGGTATCCCATGCTTTTAATTGACAAAATAGTGGAACTTAACGAAGGAGAAATGGCTGTAGGTATAAAGAATGTTACATTTAACGAGCAGTTTTTTCAGGGGCATTTCCCCGGGAATCCTGTTATGCCGGGAGTTTTAATAATAGAGGCATTAGCACAGACAGGAGCAGTGGCTATTCTATCCCTTGAAAAATTTAAGAACAGAACGGTTTATTTCGGAGGTATCAAGAATGCAAAATTCAAAAAAAAAATATGTCCGGGCGATACGTTAAGGCTTGTTACAAAAATAATTAAAATTAAGGGCAGCTTTGGAATAGGAAGTGGCACTGCTTATACAGGCGATGAAATTGCTGCCGAGGCAGAGCTTATATTTGCAGTAGAATAAGGAAGTATTGGCAGACAGAAATATGGAGGAAATATGGGATTAAAGGAATTGAAAATTGGTAACTTGACTGCTAAAATTCCGATAGTTCAAGGTGCCATGGGAATTGGTGTGTCTTTATCCGGGCTGGCAGCTGCAGTAGCTGACGAAGGAGGCATAGGAACCATATCAGGTGTTCAGATAGGGTTTCGTGAGCCTGATTTTGCAACCAATACTGTGGAAGCCAATTTAAGGGCAATAGGAAAAGAAATAAAAAAAGCAAGAAAAAAGACTAAAGGAATAATTGCCATAAACCTAATGGCTGCAATGAGCAATTATGATCTTTACGTTAAAAAGGCTGTTGAAGAAAAAATAGACCTGGTAGTGTCAGGAGCAGGGCTGCCTTTGGCACTTCCCAAACTTGTTGAAGGTACGTCCACAAAAATTGTTCCTATAGTATCTTCTGCCAAAGCGGCAAAAATAATAATAAAAAGCTATCTGAAAAAGGGCAGGCTGCCGGATGCATTTATTGTTGAAGGGCCATTAGCAGGCGGCCATTTAGGATTTAAAATGGATGAATTGCTTGAAAAAAAGTTTATGCCTCTTAAAGATATTGTCAGGGAAGTCAAAAAATTAACGAGAGACGCTGAACAAAAACACAGTGCTAAGATTCCGGTAATAGCTGCAGGAGGTATAAGAACAGCTGAAGATATATCAGAGCTTAAATGCGCCGGGTCCGACGGCTTTCAAATAGCCAGCATGTTTGTACCGACAGTAGAATGTAATGCTCATGAAAATTTCAAACTTGCTTATATAAATGCAACAGAAGAGGATGAAATAATTATTGAAAGCCCTGTGGGAATGCCTGCAAGGGCAATAAAAACAGATTTCCTTATAAATTCAACACTGCAGGGTTCAGCAGAAGTATCAGGTTGTTACAACTGCCTGTCTGGATGCAATCCATCAAAAGCTCCATACTGCATATCGGCTGCCTTGATTAATGCAGTAAATGGTCAGGATGGTATTATTTTTTCCGGTTCTAAGATTAACAGTATAAACAAAATGTCAACAGTAAAAGAAGTAATTAAAAGCTTAATAGGATAAATTCTTTTGTTTCTAAGAAGCATCACTCAAGGGGATATCACTAATTGAAATATGTGGAATCCCTTTTGATTATTAATCTATGCACGGCTGCAGCAATGCTGTTTGCCGTTTCATCTTTTGTCCTGTCGTTTATTATTTCTATATCACAGTATTCTTTGTATAAATGTATTCTTTCATTGTATAGCTTGTATACAGCGTTGATGTTGTTCTTAAGCAGGGGGCGTCTTTTTATGTCAATATCTGAAATAATATTTTTCAGCGGCCTGTTTAAAAAAATCATAATGGAGCTTTGTTTTAAATAATTAATATTTTTTTTCCTTTTTACTATTCCTCCGCCTGCAGCAATTACAGCAAAGTTTTCCTTGCTTAATTCTCTTGCACACTCTGTTTCCACATTTCTAAAATACTCTTCGCTTATGGCAAACATATCTGTTATTGTCTTGTTTTCTTTTTGAGCTATAAATTCATCCATGTCTATGAATTTTACATTGAGTTTTTTGGAAACAAGACGGCCGACTGCTGTTTTGCCGCTGCCCGGCATTCCTATTATAACTATATTCATGTTTAATTTTCCAGTTCTTTGCAGGTATTCATAATTTGTTTATAGATATTTTTTATACATTGGGCGTAATTTTGGTTTTTTAAATTGACTACACAATTTTGGACAACAGTTTCTTCTCTTCCCTTATCATAAACCGATATGCAGTTTTCCTTTTTATATTTTCCTATTTCCATAACTATATCAAATCTTTTTTCCAATAAAATTACTATTTCTTTATCTATGTCGTTAATTTTAATTCTTGCATTGTTTAAATCCATATTTCACCGTCTCTTTCCAATATTAAATCAAGCAGGGCTAAGGCAGCTGCACTTTCTACAACAGGTACTGCCCTTGGTACAATACAGGGGTCGTGGCGTCCTGTAACATTTAAAACCGTATTTTCCATTTTAGATATATCTACCGTATTTTGAGTACAAGCTATAGAAGACACAGGTTTTACAGCAGTTTTGAATACAATGGGCATTCCATTCGTAATGCCGCCCAATATTCCGCCGCTGTTGTTTGTTTTTGTTAGAATTTTATTGTTTTTTACGTAGAATTGATCATTTGTTTCTTTGCCTGTAAATTGTGTTATTTCAAAACCTGTTCCGAATTCGATTCCCTTAACTGCCGGTATGGAAAAAACAATGTGAGATATTTTGCTTTCAACGGAATCAAAAAACGGTTCTCCATAACCTGCAGGTACATTGATTACATATGTTTCAATTACACCGCCTACAGAATTGCCTTCATTTTTGACTTTTGAAATGGTATACAGCATTTCTTCCTTTATGCCGGGGCAGATAACGGGGAAGTTCATGTTCCTCAGCTTTTTTATTTCGTATTCACTAAGATTCGGTTTAGAATCATCAGTTATATTATAAATACTTTTTATTCTGCCGCCGATAAATATATTTTTGATTTCTAAAATCTGCATAGCTACAGAGCCTGCAAATAACAAAGGAGCAGTCAGCCTTCCGGAAAAATGTCCTCCTCCTCTATAATCATTGAACCCTTTGTATTTTACATATCCAGTGTAATCGCTGTGACCCGGACGCATTTTTGCCTTTATTTTATCGTAGCTTTCGGAATTTGTGTCTTCGTTTTGAATTAAGGCACAAAGAGGTGTACCTGTTGTCTTATCTTTAAACAATCCACTTAATATTGTATAGCTGTCTTTTTCTTTCCGTTCGGTTGTAATACTGCTTTGACCGGGAGCTCTTCTTTTCATTTGACAATCAATGAAATTTAAGTCCAATTCTACCCCGGGAGGCAGACCGTCAATTACAACGCCTATTCCCTTGCCGTGAGATTCTCCGAATATACTTACCTTCAGCTTATTTCCAGTTACTGAGCTCATTGTACTTACCTCCCAATGATTTATAATCTCTCCAAAAATGGGGATACGATTTATTAACAGCTAAGTGGTTTTCTAAAATTATTTCGTTTTTACATTTCGTGGCGGCAATAGCTAATGACATGGCTATGCGGTGATCATCCCAACTGTTGACTTTTGTACAGCCATTCAAGGATTCTCTTCCTTTTATAACCAGGCCGTCCTCTGTTACTCTGATATGTGCTCCTAACTTGTTCAATTCTGTCGAAATGGCTTTTAATCTGTCTGATTCTTTTAGGTGTAGACGTCCGGCATTTTTTATTACAGTAGTGCGTTTTTCTTTTAATGATGACAATACAGTGATTATGGGGACAAGGTCGGGAATCTGAGAAGCATCAATTATTATTTCATTGTTTTCGTACTTGTATCTTTTTATTATGTTTATTATTTCCTTATCTGCCTGCAATGAAACATTATTTAAACCCAGGCATTCAATTTTACTTCCAAGTTCATTTGCCACCAGAAAGAACGCCGCCTGAGAATAATCACCTTCAATAGTATAGAAAGTGCTTTTATATGTTTGCCTTCCTTTTATAAAAAATGTTTTTTCCCCGATCTTTTCCGTATGAACCCCGAATTTTTCCATTATGTCGGCAGTCATATCAACATATGCTTTTGATTCAAAATTTCCTGTTACGGTTATTTTTGAATCATTTTCAAGAAGAGGCAAAGAAAGCAGCAGACCGGAAATGAACTGAGAGCTTTTGTCCCCGGGGATTTCATACGCCCCAGGCAATAATCTTCCTTTTATGGCAAGAGGGTAACTGCCGTCGGTTTTATAATATATATGCTGTTTATTAAATATTGTATAATAAACGTCAAGAGGTCTTTCAAATAATTTTTTACTTCCGAAGAACCTGCAGAAATGTGTCAGTACCAGGCTTAAAGGAATAAGAAATCTTAGTGTGGAGGCGGATTCTCCACAGTAAATCAAAGGTATTGTGTTAATTTTGCCGTTGTTTTTTATATAAGCATTTTTATTTAAAAGAGTTATTTCGGCTCCAAGCTTTTTCATTCCTTCAATAGTTGCTTTTATATCTTCTGATAAAATTATGTTTTTTAAAATGCTTTGTCCTTTATTGCAAAGAGAAGCGCAGATTATAGCCCTGTGGCTTAAGCTTTTTGAAGGAGGAATTTCCACTTTCCCTTTTAAGACTGAAGGCTTGATTTTTATGCTTTTCATAATAACTCCATTAAATTGATATATATTCGTCTATTTCACAAATCGGGATTTTTTTAATAAATGCATTACCGATTTTTCTCAATAGGATTAAATTAATTTCTCCGGATAAATTTTTTTTATCTAAAACTATATATTTCTTTATATCATTTATATTTAAATCAGAAAAATTATAATTAATATTGAAAAAGTCAAGCAAATTTTTGATTTTTTCATAGGTGCCTGGTTCTGTGATTTTTAGTTTTTCGCTGTTTTTGACTATATAGAGCATTCCGGCTGACACTGCTCTGCCGTGGGAAACTCTGAAATCTGTACACTTTTCTATGGCGTGGCCGATAGTATGTCCAAAGTTTAAAAGCATTCTTTGTCCCTTGTCTTTTTCATCAGTTTCAACAAGGTCCTTTTTTATGCTGCAGCATTTATAAATTAACCGCTCTATGTTATTAAACATTTTCTTTTTCGTATTTAAGCTCATTAACATACTAAATAAGGATTCATCTTTGATGCATGCATACTTTATTGCTTCACCAAGGCCGTCCATCATGTATTTTTCAGGAAGACTTATCAAAATATCCGGATCTGTCAAAACTTTCAGCGGATGATAAAAGGTGCCGGCTAAATTTTTGCCTTCTTTTAAATTAATGGCGGTTTTCCCTCCTACGCTTGAATCAATCTGAGAAAGCAGGGATGTGGGTACTTGAATGAAGTTAATGCCCCTCAAGTAAGTAGATGCTGCAAAGCCAGCTAAATCGCCTACAACACCTCCTCCAAATGCAACTATCAAATCACTCCTTGTAATGTTGAAGGATGCAAGTTTTGAGTAAACATATTCCAATGTATTTAATGATTTGCTGACTTCACCGGGTTTTATTACAATAATCTGGGAATTAAAATTTTCCCTTGACAGCAATTCATATAAATTGTTTCCGTATATGCCGTACAAATTGCTGTCGGTTATAACCGCTATTTTGGTTTTGTCGTAAACTTTTCTTATTTCGGATCCGAGGTTTTTTAATAAACCTTTTTCTATTACAATATTGTAATTATTTCCTGGGACGTTAACGTTTAATGTCTTTATCATAATTCTCTTCCTACTGCTTTTGCAATGAGATTTATTTTTTCCATCATCAGTTTAAATTTTTCCGGTTTTATAGACTGATTTCCGTCGGAGAAGGCATTTTTCGGGTTATTGTGTACTTCTATAAGCAGACCATCAGCTCCTGCCGCAACTGCAGCCAAGGCCATGGGTTCTACCATCCACCATTTTCCTGTAGCATGGCTTGGGTCTACAATTACTGGAAGATGGCTTAATTTTTTTATTGCCGGAACGGCACTTAAATCCAATGTATTTCTGGTGTAATTTTCAAATGTCCTTATTCCCCGTTCGCACAAAATTACCTTTTCATTTCCTCCCAGCAATATATATTCAGCTGACATTAAAAGTTCTTCTATTGTAGATGAAATACCCCTTTTAAGCAATATTGGTTTGTTAATTTTGCCAAGTTGCTTCAAAAGTTCATAGTTTTGCATATTTCGAGCTCCAACTTGTATAATATCAACATTTTCAGCATAGTAATCTAAATAATCGGTTGACGTTATTTCTGTTACTATAGGCATTCTAGTTTCCTTTTTAGCATAAAGCAGCAGTTGTAGTCCTTCTTTTTTCAAGCCCTGGAAGCTGTAGGGGGATGTGCGGGGTTTAAATGCTCCGCCTCTTAGAAATTTTGCTCCGGATTTTTTAACATTCCTTGCTATTGTCAGTATCTGTTCTTTACTTTCTACAGAGCAGGGGCCTGCCATAACACATATTTTATTACCACCGATTATTTCATTGTTTATTTTAATTTCCGTATTATCCGGATGAAATAGACGGTTTGCTTTTTTAAAAGGCTCATTTACAAAGACTACTTTATCTATCGCCTTATATGCTTCAAAGATTTCAGGGTCGATTTTGCTTGTGTCTCCAATTATACCAAGGATATGATAATTCAATTCTTTCATATCATTGACCGAAAATCCCATTTTATTAATTTTTTCTTTTATTGATATTATCTCTTTTGTATCTGCATTTTCATTTAAAATCAATAACATAGGAACCCCCAATTAGTTGTTATGATTAAAATCTATCATAATATTTCAGGATGTCAATAATTAGTTTGCAGAATTATTGCCATTATGTTATAATCCCATATTTGACAGTTAGACAAGATAAAAACTCTGATATCCTTTGAAAG